>Ga0070731_10001487_pt1 | contig 24178 bp, 19 predicted proteins | sample Coa_R1_2_FD_66448 | JGI IMG/M metagenome (GOLD analysis project Ga0070731, IMG submission 66448) | Surface soil microbial communities from Centralia Pennsylvania, which are recovering from an underground coalmine fire - Coalmine... | ecosystem: Environmental > Terrestrial > Soil > Unclassified ... | reverse complement strand
TATCAATTGAAAAGAGACATGTATACCGGGCGTTTCAAAACACGGAGATGTCAATTCCCGCGGCTTACATCAACGTCATTCTGTTCTCAGGCTTTTCACCGGATTTGATATTGCCGCTCTGATTGTCTGCAGGCTTACCGTCAATAAGGCGATCAGGATGGCAAGCAAACCGGCAAGGGCAAACATCCACCAGCTGATTTGAATCTGGTATGCGAAGTCCTCCAGCCATTTCTGCATGGCATACCAGGCCAGGGGTGAGGCAATGACTATGGCTATCAGGACCAGATAGATAAAATCTTTTGAAAGCAGGGCAGCCACATCAGCCACAGAAGCACCCAGCACTTTTCGTATGCCTATTTCACGTGTCCTTTGCTCTGCGGAAAAAGCGGACAATCCAAATAGACCCAGACAGGCTATCAGTATCGCAACACAGGTAAAATAACTAACGATGGCCGATGTGCGTTGGTCTTTTTCATAATTCTTCTGAAAATCGCTATCAAGAAATGAATAGGCAAAAGGAATACCCGGGTTGATGCGGTTCCAGGTGTTTTCCATTTCTTTCAGCAGCCCAGTATAATTCTGGGTCCGGATATTTGCAATGACGTAGCTATACTTGCTGTTCATTGAGGTGACAAACCCGAAAGGTTTAATGGGGTTATACAAACCTTCAAAATTAAAATTCCTGACTACCCCGACTATATTCATGGTATTTTGAACGCCCTGGAAGTCGCAATTTATTTTTTTGCCAACGGCTGATTTAATGTCATATCCCAATGCCTTCAATGCGGACTCATTCAATACGATACTGTTTGAATCGGCGGTGAACTCCTTTGAAAATCCCCTTCCGGCGATGATGCTGAGACCCAGGGTCGCGAAATAATCATTTTCAACACTGCACAGATGAACATCCACTTCGTCATGTATGGTTTTGCCTTCAGCATAATAGAGCAAATCCTCTACATTGGGAATGCCAGGGTATGAGGACCCGCTTGTCACGTTTTTTATCTCCGGGTTTTTCAGCAATTCGTTTTTCAGCACCGAAAAATTCTTCATGGCATGCTGGTCCTGCAAGGGCAAAACAACCTGTTGATTTTTATTAAAACCCAATTGCTCATTATTCAGGAAATTCAGTTGACTGGCAATAATAAAGGCACCCAATACCAGACAAATAGAAATGGTGAACTGAAATACGACCAGTCCTTTTCGTATGGCAACGGCAGAAAAATTATTTAATAACTTCCCTTTGAGAACGGCAATGGGTCTGAAAGATGACAGGTAAAAAGCCGGATAAAGACCGGATAAAATTCCAGTGAATAAAGTCAGTCCTGCAATCCATAACCACATTTCCGGTTTATCAAAAAGCTGTAAATTCTTTTGGATGAGATTATTGAATACGGGCAATAGTAGCGACGTGAGCAGCAAGGCAAGCAACAAAGCTAAAAATCCCATCATGACAGATTCACCGACGAATTGGTAGACCAGTGATTTTTTTTCTGCACCAAGTACTTTTCGAACACCCACTTCTTTTGCTCTTTTTCCCGAACGTGCTGTTGAAAGATTCATGAAATTGATGCAGGCAATGAGCAGCACGACCAGGGCTATGCTGGCAAGAATGTAAAGCGTTTTGATATTCCCGTTCGGCGCAATCTCGTCGTCGAGATCCGAATGGAGATAAATGTCCTGTACAGGCTGTATAAACAAATGCCTTGAAATCCCAAGCCCTTTGGCGTCAACGCCTCCCCGGCGGTCAAAAAAAGGCGTTAACCTCTTTTCAAAAACATCCGGGTTGGTTCCTTTTTTTAATTTTACATAAGTGTGAAAGATATTATTGGTTGCCCAGTTGGTCTGGCTTTCAACCCATGTGCCGATGTCGCCATTGCGCATGGAAAGAAAAAAATGAGCCGGTATATGGGATTTGATTCCCGCATTCTTAAAAACTCCTTTTACCGTGTATTTGAAATGGCCATAAGGTATCCCGACATCTATGATCCTGCCAAGCGGATTGTCGTGGCCGAACATTTTATCTGAAACCTCTTCAGAAATAACCACGCTGTTCGGTTCTTCGAGTGAAGTCAAGGCATTGCCATAGGTAAAGTCATAGGTGAAAATCCGGAAGAAATTGGAGTCGACATAATAGCCGTTGGTTTCATAAAATTGTTTGCTTTTTTTTCCATATTCATATTTCAAAAGCATTTTATCCAGTGTGGGAAATTTTAAAAGCCTTGCTGATTGTTCGACCTCGGGGAGATCTGATTTTAAACCCCAGGCTAAAGGTGCTGATGTCGCTGCCCAGGACTTTTCTTTTGTCCTGACAGTTGAATCGGCCTGGTAGGCGATCCTAAATATGCGGTCGGCATCCTGATGTTGCTGATCATATCCCTGCTCACTAAAAATATAGAGCATGATTAACATGCATGTAGCCAAACCGGCAGACAAACCAAGGATATTGATGAAGGAAAAAACTTTATTCCTTACCAGGTTTCTAAAAATAATTTTAAGATAGTTGTTCAGCATGTGATCATTGTTAGGTGGTGTGAGATAGAAATCAATAATAAGTCCAAGATCATTGTTTTTGATTCTTAAGGGATTAATCAAATGATCACTCTACAGACAGTTCGTTTCTGATACAGTATTGTACGTTTTTAATACAATCCTGACTCGTCCTGACTGGTCCGGAGAAAGCCCAGGCGGTATCTTAATGGCTGCCGTTGCGCTTTTTTCCTGAACCAGTGAATGGCTGTTTGGAACAGGATCAGGCTGTCCGATAATCCCGTGATTCATTTTTTGTCAAGGCCAGGAAATATTTTTCAGCAAGGATTTTTTTCAGGGTCAGGCTTATTCCGGTTGATTTAATGCAATTTTAAAACTAACGGTGATGTATAATGCGTAATGTTGTCTTGCTGTTCGGTTTAAACCAAACAACATGGCTCAACAAGGATTTTCAAAATAATTACCCTTTCCTATTTTTTATTGACGACCTTTAGTCAATGAGGGTGAGCACCTGGACGCTGATGGCAGGGGGAGATAGGGAAGCATTCTTGACTTTATACCAGAGCCACTACCAGGCACTTTTTGCTTACGGATTCAAATTGTCTGCTGACAGGGAACTCACCAAGGATTGCATTCAGGAATTGTTTCTGGAAGTCTGGCATACAAGACCTTCTCTCAACACAGAAGTTAAAAATGTTCGCTCCTATCTTTTTACATGGCTCCGGAGGAAAATCAGCCGCGAATCCTCCCGGCTGGCCAAGGAAAAACACGCGCATGATGTACCCGGATCGTTTCCCGTCATTGAATTCTCATACGAATTTCTGCTCATCGCCTTTCAACAATCTGAAGAAAAAAAAGAGCAGCTGAGGGATGCACTGAAGAAACTTTCAAAAAAACAATTGGAGATCATTGAACTTAAATTCTTCCAGAATTTATCCTATCGTACCATTGCCTCGCAAACTTCTCTTACTCCGCGAACTGTCTATAATTTGATGTATGAGGCCATTTGCAGTTTGCGTAAATCAATGAAGCTTTTTTTAATTCAAAATATTATCTGACCGCTTATTATGATAATCTTTTCGGACTGCCTCCTGTTGTATTGCTGCTGATCAAAAAATAAATATTGAAAATAACCGGTAAAAATGAGCCGGTCGGTTACACTAATTATATGTAGGTATTATTAGCCTCTCGGAAATTAAACAATATGACAGGAAGAAGAAAGTCGCCAGATGATTACCAGATAGAGGATTTTGTTGCAGATGAAACATTCATAAATTATTTTTTTCAGCTTAATGCTGATGATGTGGCATTTTGGGAAAAATGGGTGGTATTACATCCCGAAAATGATGAAATGGTTGAAGCAGCAAAAGATATGCTCAGAAAATTGTCTCTTACCCTTTCAGAAGAGGAACTTGAAGAGGAAATGGCGAGGATTAAAAAATCAATTGGCTATGAAGTTCCGTTTTTTGTGAACTCAAAACCAGTGACGGCGCGTTTGTTGACCTGGGAGAAGACATCACGCCTGTTCAAAAATAAAAAGAGGTACCTGATAAAATATTTCTTGCCCTTGCTGTTGATCGCGGGCGGATTTTTTTTTGTAAAACAGCTGACTGGTCATACAGATCATTTCATTGCGAAATATAATGACAGCGGCAAGCCCGTTGTGCTTACATTAAGTGATGGTACGGTGGTAACACTGGCTCCGCAAAGTAGCTTTCGATATCCCGCAAATTTTGGCGGGAAAGAAAGAAAAGTGTATCTGGACGGGGAAGCGCAGTTTCATGTGAACAGGGATGAGTCCCATCCATTTAAAGTATATGAAGGAGACATCATTGCCACCGTGCTGGGAACGATATTCAATGTAAAGAAATTGGCCGGCGATTCAGTAGTCATGGTTGAATTAATAAAAGGAAAATTGAAAGTAGAAACGACAAGCAACTCCGGGTTGTCCTCACAATCAATCATATTGGATCCGGACGAGCGGATTGTGTACAACCGGTTTGATCAAAAGTTGTATAAAGAAAAATGGGAATCGCAGCACGATATTCCGTTGCAGGTTAATCACCTGGTATTCCGGAAAAATAATTTTGAAGAAATAGCCGGGCAGCTAAAAACTGTTTTTGGAATGACCCTCATCAATCAAAGCAATAAAAAACCCTGGTTGTTCACCGGGGAATTCAATAACACTTCTGCTACCGATATTCTGGAAAGCATATGTATTGTAGAGAAGCTGAAATACGAGGTTAGGGGGGACACGGTTTTTATTAAATAACGAAGAGACAAAACAAATCCAACTGCCATGTTTGTTAAACGATGTTTGCCTTCCTCTGTAAAGAGGACAATGATTCTTTTTGTCACTTTATTGTGCATGGATTGTATTCATGCCCATTCAACGCGGGCAAAGAATTTTGCCGAGGTATACATTACCGTTAAAGAAGGCAACACCAAATTGTTGTCATTTTTCGAACTGATTCAAAGCCAAACATCCCTGATTTTTGTTTATGATGAAAATGAAATAAATCTTGCCCATAAATTAAGGCTTCCTACCGGCGAGCAGCGTTTAAGTGATCTGCTCAATAATATTTCCAAACAGACAGGTCTTGTATTTACACAAAAACAGAATTCAATTCTCGTCAGCAGGCAGGTCATACTTTCCGAAGTAAAGATCATACTCTCCGCAACACCCGTCAAAGGCTCTGTAAAAAACGCGTCAGGCATGCCGCTACCGGGCGCAACGGTATTAATCAAAGGAACAAAATCCAATGTGCAAACGGATGCAGATGGGAATTTTTCAATAAATGCTCCTGAGAATGCTGTGCTCATCATCAGCTATATCGGATACAAAACACAGGAAGTGGAGGTGAACGGCCAATCACCATTGCAGGTGATATTGCAGGAGGTCAACAAAGACCTTAATGAGGTCGTCGTAATGGGCTATCAAAATCAAAAACGATCTGCTATTTCCGGAGCAGTCAGTGTTGTCAATGCAGCAGATGTTTCGAAAATTCCAATCGGATTTGCAGACCAGGCCCTGCAGGGACAGGCTTCCGGCGTTCGTATCACCCAGTCGACCGGACAACCAGGAGATGGGGTAGCCATACGCATCAGGGGGGTTGGTTCCATAAATAATAATGATCCGCTTTTTGTTATAGACGGAGTACCAACAACCGACGGGATCAATTTTTTAGCTGCCGATGACATCGCATCCATCACAGTGCTTAAAGATGCCTCTTCGGCGGCCATTTACGGAGCCAGGTCTACCAATGGCGTCATAGTAATTACCACCAAATCAGGAAAAACCGGAAAAGCCCAGCTCAGCTATTCGGTGTATGCAGGTATTCAAAAACATGGTTTTCTTACCCCCATGGCCAATGCGAGTGAATACAAAACATTATTTAATGAAATGGTGGAAAACGACAACACCGGACTCGCTTCCAACTCGCCATTGATTAAAACGCCGATCTCCGGTTCAATCCCCATGGCAAACACCGACTGGCTGGGTGCGATTTTTCAAACAGCTCCCATACAAGACCATGAACTTTCTGTGAGCGGCGGAAACGAAAAAACACAATATTTTATTTCGGGGAATGTATTTAATCAGGATGGCATCATCCTGAACTCCAATTATAAAAGATATTCTCTCAGAACAAAAATTACCGCTGAGGTAAGCGATAAATTAAAAATTGGAACCAATATCAATATTTCGTTTTATAACAAAAATGCGATTGGCAGTTCAGGGGATGGACTGGGGGGCAATGGCGGAAGTGTCATTCGATACGCACTTTTCCGTGATCCCGCAATTCCTGTATATAATCCGGATGGCAGTTATAGTGACCTGCCTGCCTATCCCAATTTTTTTGGGGACGGATATAATCCGGTGGGACTCGCCAACAATACCAGCAATGTTGAAAATCAGTTCAGGGCTTTCGGAAATGTTTTTGCAGAATATAAGCTGCTCAAAAATCTAATCTTAAAAACTGATTTTGGCGGTGATGTATTGATTACTGAAGATAAAACCTTTGATAAAAACTGGGGAACCAACGGACGAATCAACAGTCCCAGCGCTTTGAGTGTCGGAAATGTAACGAATGAAAATTTTATCTGGAACAATACTTTACGCTACAACAAAACATTCAACGGCGTACACAACCTGAATGTTCTTGCGGGAACCGAAGCCGTCGGAAATTCAACCCATAACGTCAGTACAACCACCAGAAATTTTACCAACCAAAGTCCATTATTTCAATATTTGAATCTTGACTCAAACATCACCAACATTTCCGTGAACGAAGGGTTGAACCAATGGACGCTCCTTTCTTTTCTGGGTAGCATTAATTATAATTATAATGATGAGTATTTTGTCACCGGAAATGTGCGCAGGGACGGCTCTTCAAAATTAGATCCAGCCTACCGGTGGGGAAATTTCTTTTCCGGTTCTGTTGCCTGGAATCTGATGAAAGAAGAGTTTATCACCAAGCTTTTCCCGGTTTTATCTACTTTAAAAGTCCGGGGAAGTTATGGTCAGCTGGGAAATCAAAATGGACTTTCTGATTATCCCTACGCTTCGCAAATCAGCAATACGGGCAATTATGTACTGGGCACCACGCCAGCTTCGGTGCAAGGTTATACGGTATCTCAAAAAGGACTCCCGAATGTTAAGTGGGAAACCTCCACGCAGGCAGACGCAGGGGTGGACATGGGCATCATGAACGACCGGTTGACACTGACGGTCGATTATTTTCAAAAAACCACCAGCAACATGCTCGTTCAGGTTCCTCTGCCTTTGATCGGAGGAGATGCGTCAGCTCCTTATCAAAATAACGGCAGTGTCCAGAATAAAGGTTTTGAGTTTAACCTTCAATATAAAAACAATGACCATCATTTGAAATACAGTATTGGTGCAAACCTTGCGACCATACAAAACAAAGTATTGTCACTAGCCAATGGCACGCCCATTCAAGGCGGGAGAATTGATAACAATATTTATGCAACCCTCACGGCTGTTGGTCATCCGATCGGATCGTTTTATGGATATCAGACAGATGGGATTTTCCAAAATGCAAATGACATTTTCACCCACGCCTACCAGGGAACTCCCGCTTCTTCGATATTTGGCGGTATCAGACCCGGCGATGTAAAATATAAAGACATTAACAAGGATGGAGTGATCGATCAAAATGACAGGACTTTCCTGGGCAGTGCCATTCCCCAATTCACCTATGGCTTTACCGCTAATCTCAGCTACCACAATTTTGATTTATTTGTCTTATTCCAGGGATCTTATGGAAATAAGATATACATGCAGGTCAACCAGGACATCGAAGGGTTTTATCGTCCTTTCAACGTGACGCAGAAAATATATGATACCCGCTGGCACGGTGAGGGTACCAGCAACACCACGCCGCTTGTTTCCTGGGCAGATGCCGGCAACAATATCAAAGAGGCTTCGGACCGGTTCCTATTCAGCGGTTCTTATATGCGTTTAAAAAATGTACAACTGGGATACAGCATTCCTCAATCCCTGGCAAACAAATTACACATAAAAGGATTGAGATTTTACCTGACGGGAAATAACCTGATCACCATTACAAAATATCCGGGATTAGATCCGGAAATGCATACCAGCAATAATGTAAACGTTGAAAAATATCCCGGCGATGTTGCTGCAGGTATTGATTGGGGGACTTACCCGGCTGCAAAAAGTTACATCTGTGGTGCAAACCTTAATTTTTAATCATTGACAAGTAAAAAATCATGAATAACAGATCGCTGATATATTTTTCGGTCATGGTCTTGGGCGCAGTGACCGCTGTTGGTTGCAGTAAGTTTCTTGACAAACAACAACAGGGCGTATACAATACAACAGATTTTTACACCTCGCCTGACGCCGCGATACAAGCAATCAACGCCGCTTATGTTCAGTTGACCTTTGCCAGCGCCACATCAAATCCCTTATGGGTATTTGGTGATGTGGCGTCTGATGATGCGGTAAAAGGAGGACAGGCTGGTGACAACCCCGATATTGGTACCATTGATGATTTCACCTATAACCCCAGCAATGCAAATTTGTCGGCCGAGTGGGGAAATTTTTACGAAGGCATTACCAATTGCAACCTGGTACTGGCTAATGTGCCGTCTATAAATATGGATACAGCGCTGCGTTCCAGAATATTGGGGGAAGCAAAATTTTTACGTGCCTGGTATTACTTCATGCTCGTAAATATTTTTGGAGATGTCCCGGTTGTTCTCACCCCTCTGCTCCCTGCCCAGCTGCAAATCGCACAAACGCCTGCACAACAAATTTATGGATCGGTAATAGAGCCGGATTTATTGGCTGCCATCAATGTGCTGCCGGTTAATTATACCGGCAACGATGTAGGAAGAGCGACCAGCGGCGCAGCCAGTGCGCTCCTGTCAAAAGTTTATTTATACCAGCAGAAATGGGATTCCTCACTGATCTATTCTCAGAAAGTGATCGATGGTGCGCAGTATGCCTTAATGAAAATATATTCTCAAAATTTTGATGCCGATCATAAAAACAATCAGGAATCCATTTTCGAAGTACAGATGCTAAGCAACCAGGCAATCGGCGTGGGCAATGCTTTGAACCAATGGTTTGCGCCTCAGGCGGACAATGGTTATTTCTTCAATTGCCCAACGCAGAATTTTGTCAATGAATTTGAAAAAACCGGAGCAGGCGTCTATGACCCGCGATTGGATTATACCGTTGGCAGAGACAGTATGCCCTGGTATAACGGAGAAATATTTCTGGCATCCTGGTCGCCCACGGGATACCTCACCAAAAAATATCAACAGCCATTTTCCGAAGTACCCATCAATTTAAAAGGAACGGGAAGCTGTGATTATTTGGCAATCAGGTATGCGGACCTGCTGCTGTTCAATGCTGAAGCTTTAAATGAACTCGGACAAACCACAGCTGCGCTGGTACCATTGAATCAGGTGAGAAAAAGAGCAAGGGAAAGTTATTTGTATGACAGTACCCAGGCCGGTGTCGGCCTGATTCCACCCGGATTATTACCGGATGTCACCGCCATCGATCAGGGCTCAGTAAGAACGGCAATACAACATGAAAGAAGGGTTGAATTTGGTTTTGAATTTCATCGATTCTTTGACATCATCCGATGGGGTTCAATCTATGCCAACAATGCATTGATTGTAAATAGCGGACTGGCAACATTTAATTACGCCACAGACAAAACTTTTCCCATTCCCCAAAGCGAAAGAGATGCTGATAAAGGACTTCATTAAAATTTTTAATTATTCACCATTTATAAAAATCAAAGTTATGCGATCAAAAATGCCAATTAAGTTTTTAACGCTTACAACAATATTAGGATTGTCGCTGGCACTCCTTGTGTTCTCTTGTAAAAAATCAAGCTCAGCACCGCCAGTGCAGCTGAATAAGACAAGCCTCACTCAATCTATTGATAGTGCTACCTGGTACTTAACCAATACCTCAGAAGGAACCCAACCGGGAAAATATACTAAAGGTACTCAGGCGGCTCTTCAATCTGCATTGACTTCTGCCGCTGCAGTCCTGTCAAATACCGCCTCAACACAGAGCGCGATCGACGCGGCTACGGCAAATTTAAATGCTGCTGTGGCAACCTATAAACAGGGGCTCATTACGCCGATTGCGGCTTCAGCTTTGGTCGCCTACTGGAAATTCAATGGCAATACCAATGACTCATCGGGTAACGGCCACAACGGAACACTTGAAGCTGGTCCGGTTGGCCTGGCAGCAGTTCCCCTGGGAGCACCAAGCCTGGTCGCAGATCGTTTTGGAAATGCCAATTCCGCATACACATTTGCTGGTGGCGGTAACATTGATATCCCTTACAGCTCAGCACTTGATCCGCAAGCAATAAGCGTTAGCTTATGGGAAAGACAGGATACTGCGGGTAGAACAGATCATCCCAATGACTGCTACATGATTTCTTTGAGCCGCTGGAATGGTTGGAAATTTCAAACGCAACCTACATTGCCCTTCATGACCGTTTCCACAGACTCATCCATCTATGATAAAGATGATGCAGGAACACATATCACAGTGGGTGCCGGTGCAGCAAACTGGAACCACCTCGTCGTGACGTATGACGGTGTGAATACCGAAAGTTTTTACATCAATGGTGTACTCGTCAAAACATGGACTGGTGCCAACGGCCCATTGGGAGCGATCAAACCAATCAACCCAACATATGATTTAGCGATTGGTTCGGATTTGACCAATAGCGCATATTCTCCGACTTCCACAGACCCTAACTATATCGGTTACGGCGGATACTGGACAGGAGATCTTGATGACATCATGATCTATAATATTCCTTTAACGGCGGCACAGGTAACCCAAATTTACAACCAACAGGTGACGCAATAAACAACAAATCAACACATCTTAAAACCCACTGCAGCAATTGTTTTCTGTAGTGGGTTTTACCATTTCCACATTTTCTATTAATCACTTTCATGGAGCAGCAGACCGAATAATTCATCATGCGAATCATATGCTTATTTTCATTGGTCTTGACTTGTAGTGCTTGCGGAACCAGTTCTTCAAAGAATAAGCCATTGGTTTTTTGGTGCTCCAATAATCCCAGGGAAATAAATTTCTGCACGTCACTGACCGAAACATGGGATCGTCTTCACCCCGAAAATAATATTCATCTTCAACCCATACCGGAAGGGCAGTCTAGCGAAGAAGTCATTCTTGCTGCCGTCGTTGGGAAAACCACGCCGGATATTTACGCCAACATGTGGCAGGGCAATGTGGAGATGTTTGCGCGCTCAGGCGTATTGATCCCACTGGATACCCTCAACGGGTTTCTTCAATTTATTCATGAAAGATGCGACAGCGCGGTGATCAGAGAAATTACTTCCGTTGATGGCCACATTTACCAGGTGCCGTGGAAAGTCAATCCCTTCATGACCATTTACAACAGGGATCTATTTACGAAAAATGGTATTTACGAGCTACCAAAAACATACAGCGCCTACCTCCGTGCAGCGGCAATTTTTAAAAAGAACGCTGAAAAAAGCGGGTCAGCTCAAAAATGGTTCGGTTATACCGAAGTAAAAGAAATATGGTATCAGCGTCTTTTTAATTTTTATACATTGTATCTCGCCGCATCGGATGGGGCGCCACTGGTAATAAATAATAAAGCTGCATTCAATAATAAATATGCTGTCGAAGTTTTTGCGTTTCTGCAAAGTTTGTACAGCCATGAATATTTTTCGAGAGAAAATCTATCTTCTTCTGACGACCCCTTCGTAGCGCAGGTCATTGCAACAAAATGGACGGGTCCCTGGGAGATTTCCTATCTCCGCACCATACCCGACAGAAATTTCGATTTCTCCTATTTCGAACCGCAGGTTCCCGATGATCATCAAGGCCCGGTGTATACGTACGCTGACCCAAAAAATATTGTGGTCTTCAACACCTGCAAAGATCCCCAGGCCGCCTGGAATTTTATCAGAACAATGGTGGATAAAAAAGGCGATTTGGCATTCCTGACGCTGACAGGACAGGTTCCGCGAAGAAAGAACCTTCAATCAGATATTTTTTATAGCGATTATTTTAAAACGAATCCGATGATGTTGCTTTTTGCAAAACAATTGCCTTTTGTAAAAGGAGTCGACAATTGTGAAGTGATCATAGAAGTGCTGGATATTATTTCACAGGAATATGAATCGTGTGTGGTGTATGGGAAAAAAACCCCGGCAAAGGCGATACAGGATGCAGAAGCTGCAGTCAATGTGTTGCTGGCCAGCACCGACAAATAAATATGGCTACTTATTACCATGAGCAGGGAAGAATTACATATTGGAATTGTTGGCGCGGGGGATTTCGCCGCATTTGCCATCCAGGCATTTTTAAACGTACCGGATGTGAGAGTGGTTGCGGTAACGGATATCCGTGCGGACGCTGCAGAAAAAATGAGCGGTCAATACCATTTGAAAATATGTGCTGATCTTCAGGAACTGGTGGCCAGTGACCATGTAGATCTCATTTATATTTCCACCCCTCCTTATTTGCACTACAAGCAATCGGAAATGGCATTGCTTGCAGGCAAACATGTCATTTGCGAAAAACCGGCGGCACTAAAAACCAATGAAGCGGCAGCGTTGGCAGCACTGGCAAAATCGCGTGACCTTTTGTATGTAGTTAACCTGATGCAACGCTACAACCCGTTATTTGAAATGGTAAATGCCATTATAAGAGAAAAGATAATCGGGAATTTCGTACATGGTTTTTTTGAGAACTATGCAAGCGATGAAAAATTGAATACTGATCACTGGTTTTGGAGGGAATCGATGAGCGGTGGAATATTTATAGAACACGGGGTTCATTTTTTTGATCTGTTTTCCGGTTGGTTGGGAGATGGGAAAGTGGCAAACGCACTGCAATTGCAGCGGTCGGTTGATGACAGGATTGTAGATCGCGTTCAGGCAGCCGTGCGATACAGAAATGGAGTGGTGAATTTTTATCATGGATTTAATCAACCCGGAATACTCGATCGCCAGGAGATGCGCTTGCAGTTTGAATACGGAGAGATTACACTCTACGAATGGATTCCAGTAAAACTGAAATTGTACGGACTTATTGAAAAAAATAAGACAGAAAAACTGCAGGAGATCATGGGATCAAATTCCATTGCGCACCTTCACAATTTATTGGGAGAAAATCAGAAACCAGCAGGCAGGTTTAATAAAATCCCCTTTGAAGACCTCATCACCATGGAATATAAAAGCAGGTCAGGAAAGAAGAATATGTATCAGCAAATGCTCACATCGATGTTATCCGATCAATTGGCCTGGCTGAACGATCGCCATCACATCCGGATCATTGATGACAGTCATGCCATTCGGTCGCTGCACATGGCCGAAGAGGCAAACCGGCTCGCGCAAAATTGTAATGATTAAATGCAAAGTGAATCAACCATATTGCGTAGACGGAAAAAAATATTTTCGTTCCAACGAAAGAAAATGCTGCCTTATTTACTGGTGTCCCCTTATATCGTGTATGTTATGATTTTTGTGCTGTTTCCGGTGCTGTTTTGCTTTTTTCTTACTTTTCATAAATGGAACATCATTGCACCCATGCATTTTATTGGCGTGGATAATTATAATCGCCTCATGCATGACCGGTTATTCTGGAAAGCAATCGGGAATACCTTGAAATTTTTGTTGCTGCATATTCCCTTGCAATTGATCGTTTCATTATTCTTAGCCCAGTTGCTGAATCAAAAAATTAAGGCTATTTCTTTTTTCAGGGCCTCTTTTTTTATGCCGGTTATTGTTTCAGGAGTGGTGATTACCATTTTATGGCAACAGTTATATGGGTACGATTCGGGCATGATCAACCGCGTGCTAACAGGCATAGGCCTCCCAAAACAGGGATGGCTCGTTAATCCGGGTATTGCCATCTATTCCATTGCCATCATGGCTACCTGGAAAAATGTGGGCTTGTATATCATTCTTTTTCTCGTTGGTTTGCAAACCGTGCCCCCGCAATATTATGAAGCGGCTAAATTGGAAGGTGCCGGTCGCTGGCAGCAGTTCTGGTACATCACCCTGCCCATGATCAATCCTACGATTTTTTTGGTGGTAATCTTATCTACCATCGGCGGATTTTCTTTATTCATAGAACCCTATATCATGACCGGCGGAGGGCCGCTGAATCAAACGCTTTCTGCCGTATTGTACATATATAAACAGGCCTTTCAATATTACAACATGGGCTATTCCGCTACGCTTGGTTTTTTTTACGCCATGATGATCATGACGGTGGTGATCCTGCAAAAGAAGTTTATTGAGAAAGAAGAATAAATATGAAAGAAACATTTTCAATAGGGAGATTCATGTTGTATGCGGCTTTGCTGACCGCTGCATTATCATTCATCTATCCTTTTATATGGATGATGGGAGCCGCCTTTGCGCCGATGCATGAGATCGGAAAAATGACGATCTGGCCTTCACACGCTACCTGGGGAAATTTTAGAACGATGATGGAAAAGATCCCGATTGGCCGTTCACTGGTCAATAGCATGCTGGTCGCCCTGGTAACAACAACCCTGGTGCTGATCACCGGATCCACCGTGGGGTATGCCCTGGCTAAAATGCGTTTCAAAGGAAGGCATATCATATTTTATGTCATTGTTTTTACCATGTCGCTGCCTTTTCAGATTACCCTGATTCCAAATTATATCACGATGGTGAATTTGCATCTGGTAGATACTTTTCTTGCCCTTATTGTTCCTTTTGCCGTGAGCGCATTTGCCATACTCATGTTCCGGCAGGCTTTCCAGGGACTTCCGCAGGCTTTGATCGATGCAGCGCGGCTGGATGGCTGTAATGAAATGGGAATTATTTTCCGGGTGTTGTGGCCAAATATAAAACCAACCATCGTAACGGTAGCTATTCTCACTTTTATCGGGTCATGGAATGAAGTTTTGTGGCCCTTGATTGTGATCAGGAATGAGCAGCTTATGACGATGCCCCAGCTGGTGACCTTATTTGCCGTAGGCGGCCGCGCAGATGCCCAGCTGGGCGTGAAGATCGCTGCAGCGGTGGTACTGGCACTCCCGGTAATGATCGCATTCTTATTTTTTCAGAAACATTTTATTCAGAGCATGGCCTCCACCGGCTTAAAAGACTAGTCATTCAATGAAAATCAATAAACATCCGATAAAATTATTTGCTTCTGCCAAAGCCGTGATCACGCTTTTCCTGCACCTGCCCGGTGAAGACCGCGCGAGGCATATCGTGGAACGTATGGAAAACCTGGACGAAGAGGAAACCAATGAGTGCATGGTAAAAGTGATGCACGATTTTGCAAATCGTCACCGCAACATCCATGGAATCTTTCTGCGTCATTTCCAGCGCTTGGTAAATGTCTATCCCAGGGGGTTGTCTCATTTCTCTTTACAAAAAAAACTATTGCTTGGTGCATTCCTGACAAAAGAATATTCCATACAATCAGCTGCATTGTTTAATCCTTCGATCGTTTCTCATCCCCATCAGCAAGGGTTGACGCCGGGGCAACAGCGTTTTGTCATGAGCCTGAGGTCTACGGGCGAAGGACATATTTCTTCCATCGTATTCCATACAGGTATCATCGACGAGGATGGTGACATTACCCTGGATATGCCGACAGGATATTTTACCCCATTGCAGAAAAAAGCAGATGCCGTGTATGATAAAATATTTATTCATGCCTGTGCGGCAAACACCCCGGGATTCAATAAGCAAGCACTGGATGTGCTGCCTGGTTCTTTTACTGCGGAGCAGGCAAAAAATATTTTTACACAAATGGCAAACCCAGTTGGATCGATGACTGATTCTATGGCAGGAGTTGAAGAAATACTTGACGCGAATTATGAGTTGGAAGATCCGCCGGATCTGTCCATCAGCGAAAGAGTGATTTTCCCGCATGCCAAAGAAGAAATCATGGGCATGGAGGATGTACGATTTGTAAAATTTGAAGACGACGGGCGTTCTTACTATTATGGAACGTATACGGCCTACAATGGCAAACAGATAAAAACCCACCTTATTGAAACCGGAGATTTCAAAAAATTTACCATAAGGAGATTGTATGGTTCGGCGATCAAGGATAAAGGCATGGCGTTATTTCCGGAGAAAGTGAACGGAAAGTTTGTGATGGTTTCCAGGCAGGGAGGAGAAAATATATCCATTATGTTTTCGGATGACCTCTATTGTTGGAATGAATGTCAAATGCTCATGGAACCGAAATTTAATTGGGAGTTTGTACAGATCGGAAATTGCGGGTCACCCCTAAAAACAGACATGGGCTGGTTATTGCTTACTCACGGGGTCGGTCTCATGCGCACCTATGTGATCAGTGCCGTTTTACTGGACCTGGATGATCCGACAAAAATAATCGGCAGGTTGGATAAACCACTAATTGCAGCCGATGAAGAAGAACGCGAAGGGTATGTTCCCAATGTCGTGTATACCTGCGGGCTTATCAGGCACGGGAACCTGCTGGTCATCCCTTACGCGGTATCAGATTCCGCCACCGGTTTTGCAACCATAGCGCTCCATGATCTCCTAAATGAATTCAAACTTTAATTTTTTTGTATGAAGAAGAAAATAATCGTCAGTGTGTTTTTTTTGTATGCCATGGGAATGGGCGTCTCTTTGATTGCCTGTACTAAAAAGGCGCTAAGCGCATCGACGACTCCTCCCGCCGCAGATACGGGATTGGTGAACACCAATCACCTTGACAATTTGTATACCCCTGTAACTTTTTCTGATGGAACAATGGCTGCAGGCGTATATATTTATTCAAATTATCCCAATTACACCAACGTAGAGGCAACAGGCGAGGGCTTTGCCTGTGTGGATGATGTATCGAGGGCAGTACTGGTCTATTTTAGAAGCAGTACCTTTTCTTCGGATACCAGCGTGCAATCCAAAGTATATCATTTGGTATCGTTTCTCCTGGAGATGCAATCATCCAATGGGTATTTCTATAATTTTTTATTTGCAAATAACTTAATAAACACCGCTGGTGCAACCAGCATCAATAATCCGAATTGGTGGTCATGGCGTGCCTTGCAGACGCTTACGGAAGTCGAACCCGCGCTGCAAAGCAAAAATGTGCCGCTTTATAACAAAGTTCAGCAGGCGATCAATAAATTGATAGCGCAGATAAAGACCGATCTGGTCAATCTGCCCGAGACCACCAGCGTAGTCAATGGGATCACCATTCCTCAATGGCTGCCCGCCGGGAGTGGAACAGATCAATCCTCGACACTTATACTTGGCTTGATAAATTATTGCACAACAACAAATGACGCTGTCATTTCAGCCTATATAAAAAAACTTGCTGATGGCATTATGCTGATGCAGCAAGGGGATACCACGCATTTCCCATATGGTGCTTTTTTAAGCTGGGAGAATACCTGGCATGCCTATGGAAATCTGCAGGCTTACGCATTGATGCAGGCAGGTAGCTTTCTGAATCAGCCCCAATACGAAACCGGAGCCATGGCAGAGGTAGATAATTTCTACCCCTGGTTATTGCAGGATGGTTTTCAAGTTTCATTTTCTATTGACAGCAGCGCCGGTGCCATTCAGATTTTGTCTGATACCAATTATGCTCAGATCGCATATGGAATTGAGCCGATGGTATTCGCAGCAGCTGAAGCGTACAAAAAAACAGGGTTGCAAAAATATGCAGACATGGCCGGTCATCTTGCCGCATGGTTCTTGGGTGCGAATGCTGCCTCTGTAAACATGTATTCCCTGTCGACCGGTATTTGTTATGACGGAATCTCATCGCCGGGCAGCGTGAATTTGAATTCCGGGGCGGAATCGACCATTGAAGCCCTGCTTACTCTAGAAATAGTGGAAAACAACCTGGCTATAAAAACCGCATTCAATAAATATAAAAAGAACTAGCAGGAAATGATGAACAACAAGTTTATAAAATCAGATCATTTGATTTTTACTCCGGACGACGTGGACCTGGTATGTTCTCCATTGCGGAACGGGATCGAGGAAAAAACCCATGTGCTGGGTGCGTTCAATCCGGGGTTATGTCGTTTGCCAAACGGAAATTTATTGATGATGGTTCGTGTGGCAGAAGCATTATCCCATCCTGTTGTTGCAGATAAAGTTCACTCCTTGCGGTGGGATGAACAAAAAAACTTCACTACCGATGAATGGCCATTGTCTGCGGTCAACAGTCAGGACCCCAGAAAACTTAAAATAAACGGTTATGGATTTCCGGTATATGCGCTGACTTCTTTATCCTGGTTGTTGCCGGTTGAACTGAATGAAGATGGCTCGGCGGTCCGGCGGATACACTATGATAAGATCATTTCACCTCGCCACAGCAACCAGGAATACGGAATCGAGGATCCGCGAATTTCGGTTATAGATGGGCGTTATTACATGACCACCTGTTGCGTAAGTTCCCAAAGACAGGCAACCATACTTTATATTTCTGATAATGGATTGGATTATCGAAGCCTGGGGATTGTGCTCGATCATCAGAATAAAGACATGCTCTTGTTTGAAGGTAAAATAGATAATACCTATTATGCGTTGACAAGACCGTTGGGCGAATGTTATTTTGCCTCTTCCCCATCTTCCGAGTGGCATCCCGGCGCTGTTATTCACGTGGCATCTTCACCGGATCTGTTGCATTGGAAACCATCTGATTTTCCTTTTTTACGGGCCAGGCGGTCTTCTTTATCCAATGTAAAGATCGGCGGCGGGACGCCGCCTGTACTTACTGGTGACGGGTGGCTGATGTTGTATCACGGAGTTGAAAATAGGGGAGACATCGGAACCTACCGCACTTTTTGGGCCTTGCTGGATAAAAATAATCCATTAAATATTGTTCACCTGGAGGACGCCTCACCGCTCTTGGAAGCGGATTCAGGGTTGACTGCTGTGATCAGTCATCAATTGTACATCAGTGGTGTGGTTTTCACAACCGGTATTGCCGCGCATGCGGATGATTTTATTTTGGCATCGGGTGAATCGGATCTTGCCTGCCGCATTACCAGGATATCAAAGAAATGTTTTTCTATTCAAAGTTCATAAACAGAAAATTTTATGGCCGAAGTAATCCTTGATCATCTCTCAAAAACCTACCCGTCCAATAAAAAAAACCACGCTTCCCCAAAAGCCATTGACGATATTTCATTTACTGTGCAGGATAAAGAGTTTATGGTAATCGTCGGTCCCTCGGGTTGTGGAAAATCCACATTGCTGCGGATGATTGCGGGGTTGGAAGAAATTGGCGGCGGAACACTGAGTATTGATGGAAAAAGAATAAACGATCTGAGTCCGCGGGACCGCGATATCGCCATGGTTTTTCAAAACTATGCGTTGTACCCCCACATGACGGTATATGATAACATGGCGTTCGGATTAAAACTAAAACACTTTTCTAAAAGTGAAATCAAGACACGCGTCATGCAAACGGCGCAATTGCTCGAGATCGAGGACGAGTTACAAAGAAAACCAAAAACACTTTCCGGCGGACAGCGCCAGCGGGTAGCTATCGGAAGAGCCATTATCCGGAGGCCTAAAGTATTTCTGTTTGATGAGCCCCTCAGCAATCTGGATGCAAAACTGCGGAGCCAGATGCGCATTGAATTGCAAAAATTGCATCGCGGAATCAATGCCACCATGATTTACGTCACACATGACCAGACAGAAGCCATGACCTTGGGAAACAGGATAGCTGTTTTGAATAAAGGCAAACTGATGCAGCTAAATTCACCTTTGCATTTATATAATAATCCGGCCAATAAATTTGTTGCAGGTTTCATCGGATCCCCGGCTATGAATTTTTTAAAAGGAACGATTCAAAATCAGGATGGATATTATTTTATTCACGAATCCATCTCCTGTCGTATTTTTTTAGGACATGATATTCCTGCGGCCCTTAGTCGTTACACCGGTAAGATTCTTCAAATTGGTGTGCGTCCGGAACACATTCTCATCTGCGAAGAAAATGACGATCCCGCTGCCGATTGCAGCTTACAAGTGATTGCATATGAAAATATGGGTAACGAGCAGCTGGTTTATTTCTCTCTGGCAAAACAAACCTTGATTGCCCGGCGACCCCCGTTGCAAGTCATTGACGCAGGCAAAGAAAAAGGAATTCGTTTTCTGAAGGAAAAATTGATATACTTCGATGAGATAAGCGGCGAGGTCATCTGAAAAATGCAGCCTCCCCGATCGCAGCCAAGTGGTTAAAGCGCAATAGCAAATACCGTAAAAAATTCGAGAAAGGAATGATTTTTTTTGAATAGCAATTCTGCGTGCAAGATTTATTTGAACCATTACAAAATTGATTTTACAGCCGATGGGTAAAGGATGGTCTCAGGGGCAGACCATAGATGGTATGGCTTGAGGCAACAATTCTTCTTTAGATTGTGTCTTTCTTTGGAGTTAATGATAATTTGGTTCTTCAATTGAAAAAATGTTGATCAGGCTCAGATTTTTTTCATTTTTAAAAATACGTCGGCACAAAATGGCAAAATATAAAAAACTCAGCATTTTGCTTGGACTGTTGCTTTCGTTCATCCTGTCTTTTGGACAGCAACCCCACATCAAAAGAATTGATGGAACGACCATATCAACTTCCGCAATAGACAGCATGACCCTCCACCTGATGAGCGCAGCAAGGGTTTCCGGGCTGGGGCTTGCCATCATCAATGACAATAAAATAGTGTATGAAAAAATGTACGGGTATAAAAATATTGAAGCTAAAGAATTGCTGGACACATCGACGGTTTTATACGCGGCATCACTCAGTAAGGCGGTTTTTACCTACCTATGTCTCGCGCTCGTCCGCCAAGGCGTTTTAGATCTTGAAAAACCACTTTATCAATACCTGGACAAGCCACTGCCCGAATACCCGAAATACAGAGATCTTGCTGGCGATGATCGGTGGAAACTCATCACGGCACGGATGTGCCTGAGCCATACCACGGGCTTCCCCAACTGGAGATTCCTGGATGCCAGGACCGGGAAATATGTTCCGAATGGTAAGCTGGCTATTTATTTCACGCCGGGACATAAGTTTGGGTATTCCGGGGAAGGATACGCTCTGCTTCAAATGGTCGTGGAAAAAATTACTGGCAATGGGCTGGAAGTCCTGGCCGCTAAAATTGTTTTTGAACCAATCGGGATGTACCGGACAAGCTATGTATGGCAACAGCGGTTCGAAGATAATTATGCACTGGGGTATGATGAAAATAGCAGGCCACTGGAAAAAAAGAAATGGACAACGGCTGGCGCGGCAGGTTCCATGGAAACAACACTTGCCGACTACGCCAGATTCATCCAGTACATTATGCAAAAAAAAGGGTTGAATCAACAGATATACACGTTAATGATGACACCAGGAATTCGCATTTATTCAAAACGTATGTTTCCGACAATCGGCGATGACTCCACGACGGAAAACAATCCCATAGCACTCTCTACCGGGCTTGGATGGGGATTTTTGAAAACACCCTATGGGGAAGGTTTTCACAAAGGAGGCCATGACGATGGCTGGGAGCACTACAATATTAACTTTATCGACAAAGGCTCCTCGATATTGCTGATGACAAACAGCTCAAACGGCGAGAGCATCTTTAAAGAATTACTGGAAAAAATTATCGGCGATAAGTTTACACCGTGGCAATGGGCAAATTATGTTCCTTATAACAACCGGTAAACACAAAAATCCCGAATATCATCATCATAAAAACCGGGTAAGCTTGGAATTGAAATGGATGTCGGGGAAATAAAAATCAAAATGGATTCAAAAAATATGGTTTTAATCTCCTCTGAAATACATCCATTTTCGATTCCGGAGATGTATGGTTTACTGATCAGTCGAATGAGAAAAAACGGAAGGTCTAAGTAGGCATCCCCCTCTGCCCAAATTGCCCCTATATCTGCAAAACGATGCAAATCATCGTTTGCAATGATGAAAAATGCTGATTCATGCAACCTGAATCAGGCTGTAATTTCAATAAATAAAAGTATCATTATGGGACAAAGTACAACAAGCTTATGAGGCCGATCTTGTTTTTATTGTTTGCGGTATGCATCTCAGCCTGCACGCCAAACTACATTCCAAAATCATACCGGGGCAGACCTTGGGAAAAGCAATCCATTCCCGGAAGGATTGAATGTGCGTTTTATGATAGAGGCGGGGAATCTGTTGCCTACCATGACACGGACAGCATCAATCATGGCAGCGGCCACCTGAACCCTGCTGACGGTAATGCTTTGCATGAATTCAGGATGAACGAGGGTGTTGATATTTCCTTTACAAAATCTGGGGGTATCGATAATAATCCTTTCAATAAAAAAGACCCTGTTTTGGGTCAATTATACATCGGTTGGACAGAGCCTGGCGAATGGATCAATTACACGGTAAAAGTAAGGAGGTCTGGATTATACCGCATAGCTGTTATGTATACCGCAAACGGCGACGGAGCCATAACGCTGGATGTCGATGGAAAAAAGGGGACGAATAAATTGAAAATCTTTTCAACGCATAATGATGCAGACACCGTGTCATGGCGTCAATGGCACCACTGGAGCACTTTGGATTCTCTGACATCCCTCCGAATCTCAAAGGGAATGCATATTATTAAGCTACGAATAGCTGAACACGGCAATATGAATTTTGATTACCTCGAGTTTACGAAGAAATAATTATCCCGCTCTGAGCCAATTTATTTTTACCCATACGGCTCTTCACCGCTAAAACGATGTTTGGCGCCTTTACGTGAAGGCGCTTTAGCTGCTTGCGCTAACATGACGGGCTTACTAATAAAAGAATCTCTGCAGGAAAAGAATATACCCAGGAAGCACATCATTACCCCAGCGCGGAAAAGAAACATGTTAAAGAATATTTGTCCATGCTCTTATTTGATAATTGTTTTAACACTTATCGGGAAATAATGACATCTTATGACTGTAATTTATGTCCGAGTTCACTCAATCAGCAAATAATTTGGAAGACACTGCAGAACTGGGTGCCAAAAAATAAATCGGCGGATGATGTCCGGTTATGGCTTCTAGGGTTGTCTTTACCAGGAAAGCGAGCCCCGACGACTGTTGTGAAAGGCAATTTTTAAATCAAAACAAAAAATTATGAAACCGACTACACTTTTTCTGAAGATTCTCGTGCTGGGATTTGCCCTGTCTTCCCAGGCAGCCTTTGGTCAGCAATCCCAAGGCGAAAAACTCATCAGGGGTTATTATGCAGCCTATGAAACAAAGGATTGGGGTATGCTGGAGTCCATTCTTGCTGATGGTTTTACTTTCAGCAGCCCTGTTGATGAACATATTGCCTTAAAGGAATACAAGGAAAAATGCTGGCCAAATTCCGCCAACATCAAAAAGTTTGAATTGGTCAAGCTGATTGTGAAAGGGGATGAAGGTTTTGCAACCTATAATGGCTGGACTGCAGACGGCAGGTTATTCCGGAACACTGAATATTTTACATTTAAAGATGGAAAAATAAAGTCAAATGAATGTTTCTTTGGACCCGGCGTACATTATCCCAATAATAAGGAAAAATAAAATAGGATACCACCAGGCATCAGGCATTGAAAATGATTCTTTTTCGACGCAAAACAAGTCGTTTTATCCCAGCCGGTGGGTCGTTAATAAGTAATACCCGAAAATTTTAATCGCCTGGTTTACTGGGATTCATAACGGGGAGATCGAGGATTCAACTCCTCCTTTGGTACAGCTGTGGAGAGCCACACGGTAAAAATCAAGGTGGCTTTCTTTTTTATATACTTCTTTCCATAATGTAACTGTATTGTATAAATCAAAAATATGGAGTTACTTTAGGATTCACCTTTCGCCGGAATAAGAGCATTTTTTTAAATCCCGGAGCGCTCCGTACTCCTGGTAAATTTTTTTCCAAACACTAAAACAAGCTATAAATCAACTAAAGCGATTTATCAATGCGTATTCTTCAGGAAAAAATCCATAAGTAAATGATTTTCTTTAACTGCCTTGGTTTTTTATAAAACGTTTTGCCCGCTAACGAACAGCGATTGTATCAAAACCGTGCATTTTTACTTCAGGGGTTTTTTGCTAAATTGTTATACAACAATCAAAAATCAATTTGGTCTTTTTGTTGATGGAATGTTGAATAATC
>Ga0070731_10001485_pt1 | contig 24183 bp, 22 predicted proteins | sample Coa_R1_2_FD_66448 | JGI IMG/M metagenome (GOLD analysis project Ga0070731, IMG submission 66448) | Surface soil microbial communities from Centralia Pennsylvania, which are recovering from an underground coalmine fire - Coalmine... | ecosystem: Environmental > Terrestrial > Soil > Unclassified ... | reverse complement strand
GTATGAAGACTTTGCAGCCAGCGCTGCAAGACACAATATTTTATATTTCTGCATTTCAAGGCTATAATGCACAAGAGACCTGCATAAAAAACAAAACGGGGCTGAGAGCAGTCCCGTTTTTCTACTACACATGAGAGGTTTAGTCTGTATCAATGGTAAACCTTCCGTTCTTTTTATAAATTCTGGTATTATTTTCTTCAAAATAACCCTTGAATTTGTCGGTTATTTCCTGTGATTGTTTTTTCCCGTTGACAAAGAGTTCTCCGTCTTTGTATTTTATACTGTAGTCCTGATCGCTGTCGATGAGACCCTCTTTTTCCAGGCCATCAATTAATTGCCGATAGCCCTCTAATTGTTTTTTTGCTTTTTCAATTCCTTCTTTAGCCTTATTCATTTGTTCTTTTATATCCAATTTATTTTTCTCCATTTCATTTTTTACATTTCCCAGCTCTTTTCTCAGGTCATCCAAATTTATTTTTTTAGCAGCATCCAGCCTTTCGCGAAATTCTTTGCTGTTCATTTGTTCTTTTGCAGCCTGGAGTCCGCGTTCTACTTCTTCATTTAATTTGTCAGCATCAAGATATTCATTAAGATGCCGCATAGCCCTGGTCGTTTCTCTGGTAATTTTTTCGAAGTCAACATTTTTCATCGCATCATCAACCTGGCGCTGCACTTTGGCCATGTCCAATTCATGATCTTTCATTTCTTCGTTAACCTTGTCCATGGAGGACTCAATTTGTTCCTGGATTTTATTCCAGTCAATATCGTCCATCTTGGTGTTGATATGCTTTAACGCCTCACCCAGTTTAAGCATGGCTTTATCAAGGTCTCCGTCATCCTGCATATCATCAAATTCACGGTGATGAGGGTTTGCAGGAACTGTATCCTGTGTTTGATGGTTATTTTTTGAGTTTATTCTACCCGCATTTTGCCAGGCAATGGTTGTAACAGCAATGCCTACGGGGACCAGGGCAAAAAGCCAATGTCTTGTTTTAAAGTGAATTGACATAAAGGATTTTTTAGAAGTTAGTTATATACGATGTTATTCGTATAAAAGTACGATGTGGTTCGTAAAATGTTGCATCCTGTCAAAAAAATATTTTTATTTTAACAATAGGATTAACCTCCCCAGCACAGGTACAGCCGGCAGACTTTCGTTACCATCCTCGCTTACAGACTGAACGGCGAAGAAATAATTGTCCTTGGAATAGGGCAAACGGATATCTGTTTGCGTGGTAAATATTTTTCTTTGCCATTGTGAGGAAGTTGTTTCACGCATCAATATGTAGTAGCCTTTTATTTTGCCGGCCGAAACAGGTTTCCAGTATAGATAAGTGGAGTTGGAAAGATTTTTTACATCAATTTTTACTTCCTGCGGCCGGGAGGGGGATTTTGCGAGGTTTGCAAGGTTGCAAAGGTTAAGGGCCGTATTTTTTCGCAAGTATTCGAAATCTAAAAATTCAGTAAGGTCTCCATACTGCAATTTTTTTTCAATGCGAATGTCCTGGTGCTGGTGATTATAATTCTCATTCATTTCAGTAATGCGCACCGCAGGAAATCCTCTTTGCAAAAAAGGGATATGATCACCTCCACGCAAAAAACGATCGGCGCGATAAATCATCACTACATCAAGATTGGCTACATATCGCTCCCCGATTTCCTTTACATATCTTGCCAGTTGCCTGCTTTCACCGTCATTTTCCAACCCGTACTGCCGGATTGATGCGGCTTTTTTATCCAATTCATAAGCTGGCAATCCTTCACTGAAAATGCGCACGCTGTTATTGGCTATTATATTGGTTTCATTACTGTTGTTACTTCCCATAATATCGTTATTAAGCAAGGCTTCGACATCCCAATTATTTTGTTTCGCTCTTTCAGCCAAATGTTCACTGCCGAATAAACCTTGCTCCTCTCCGCATACCGCAACAAAAATTATTGTAGCCGGAAAAGAATATTTGCTCATTATACGCGCGCATTCAATGACAGCAGAAGTTCCGCTGCCATCATCATTTGCGCCAGGCGCTTCTGATGCGCGGTTCAACGGATCAGTAACCCGACTATCCATATGGCCGCTGATAATAAAAATTCGTTTATCTGACGTATCAGTTCCATGTAAAATAGCCATCGCATTTCCCATATCGGCGTTTACATCAACTCGCTTCCCATCTGCCGCTAAAATCCATTTGTCTAATTCAACTGCCATGTTTTTATTGTTGACTGCAAATTTTCTGAATTCAGACACTATCCAAGCACGCGCTGCGCCAATTCCTTTTTTTGCATCAATCGTTGTGCTTAATGTGTGGCGTGTTTCAAAGCTTACTAATTTATCAATGTAAGATTTTAAGCTGTCCGCGTTTACTTCATTCACCATTCTTTCAATCATGGGATCCTTTTGAATGATTATTTGCGCATTGACATTGGTAATAAAAGTGAAAGCAATTAGGATAGATAAACATTTTTTCATACCATTAATTTACATTAAAAATGAATTTGAGAATCCTGGACGTCTATAAAATATTATTTTCATCCGGTCAGCGTAAAATATATGTCGCACAGGCGGGAATGAATCTTTGCTGGGAAAACTGCGGAAAAATCAATGATATCTGCAGGGATATATTTTGCCGCTGACCCGCCAAAAAGCATCTTGCTCATTCGGAACATTGACGACTTGATCTTTTTTCTTTATATCAGGAGGAAAACGAATAATTTAATGGGCAGGGCAACTAGAATGCGATGAAAACCAATGCTGGTATCAAGAAAGTTGACGGATCATCCTTTTCTCAACGCCCATTTGAGCATTTCCCGCCAGGTTGGTTTTTTGCCGTATAATAGAATACCAGTGCGATAAATTTTTGCTGCAAGCCAGGAGGTGAATAAAAATCCTGCTACCAATAAGGTCATGGACAAACCGAGTTGCCACCAGGGAACCGTGCCGGGAACTCCGAAAGGAATCCGGGACATCATGATGATTGGCGAACTGAATGGAATGATACTTGCCCAGACAGACAAGTTGCTTGATGGAGCATAGATCGACGTTGTCATGATGACAAACGAGAGAACAATGGGCATCGTGAGTGGCAATGAAAGTGATTGGGCTTCCTGTGCGTCTTCATTAACTACACTGCCGACAGCCGCAAACAAAGAGGAGTAAAAAAGATAGCCGCCGGTAAAATAAAACACAAAACAAAATGCAATCAATATCCAGTTGGCGCCGGAAAGCGCATGTTTTATTTCACCAATTTTTGAAATAGCTTCACCACTCTGGGCTGAATTTGCATTGGGCATATTTTGCGATGCATGTTGCACCTGTTGCAATGTATCATGGGGCAAAAACGCAGTTGTGAGGGACGACAACACGATTATTAAAACAATCCACATTAAAAATTGGGTTAGTCCGACCGCTGCGATGCCGGTAATCTTTCCCATCATCATCTGAAACGGTTTTACTGAACTCACCATCACTTCCGCGATGCGATTTGTTTTTTCCTCCATCACGCCACGCATAACCATCATTCCGTAAATCATCATGGTAATATAAATTATCATGCCACTAGTAAAACCTATTCCATAAGCGAGCCAGAAATTCGACTGTTGCATTTTTCCTTCTTTTTGCTGGAACGCGCTAAATTCATAGACATCGGTTACCGAAGTAGCGAGAATAGAATCAACGGCGTTTTTATCAAATTTCTTTTCACTGAATAATTTTTTTTGCAACGCCGAGCCCAATTGTCCTTTTATGTACTCTTCATTTGTAATGCCTAATTGCTTTTCTGAGATCAGCCGTATGGTGTCTTTCAAAATATTGCCCTGCTTTGGAATAATTAATACGCCCGCATACCCTTTTTGCGAAAAATTATTAGCTGTAATATCATTGTCGTACACAAATGTTACCTGTGATGAATCACTTTTCAGGCTGTTAAGAAAAGCTCCGCTTGCATCATTGACTGCAATGGTATTTTTTTCAGAATTATGAACTGAAAAATAAACAATCGCTACAATAAACAATGCAATAATTATCGGTAACAAAAAAGTGGAAATAATAAAAGTTTTATTCCGAACGCGCGTGAGATACTCTTTTTGAAAAATAATAAGAATCTTGTTCATAAATTTTTTTTAGGCAGTTACAGGTTGAAATTGTCTGGCAAGCGGGGTCCCTTCCACTACTTTGATGAAGATATCATTTAAAGAAGGTAAAAGTTCACTGAATGAAACAATACCGGAATTTTGCTGAATGAAAAATTGGAGGACATTATTTGATGTATATCCGTCTTTAATTTTAACAATGAGGCCATTTTCCTTTTTGCCAATCACTTCAAATGCGTGGCTGGATTCAGTGTCAGGAGATTTATCAAAACTTATTTCAAAAAGGTTTTCTTTAAACTGTTGCTTAATGCCGGCAACGCTGCCATCAACAATTTTCCTCCCTTTATTGACAAGAATAATGTGATCGCAAATTTCTTCAACCTGTTCCATACGATGTGTGCTGAAAATAATCGTGGCACCTTTTTGTGCGAGATTATAAATTTCATCCTTAATAAGATTTGCATTTACAGGATCGAGTCCGCTAAACGGCTCATCAAGGATAATGAGTTTCGGTTCATGCAAAACGGTAATAACGAATTGCAGTTTTTGTCCCATCCCTTTACTCAGATCTTCAATTTTTTTATTCCACCAGCTTTGCATCTCAAATTTTATAAACCATTCTTTTACATTCTTAATGGCCTGGTCTTTAGTCAATCCCTTTAATCTCGATAAAAAAACGGCCTGCTCTCCGATTTTCATTTTCTTGTAAAGGCCACGTTCCTCAGGCATGTAGCCAATTTTCATTGCATCGTTAGTGGGATCAAATTTTTTCCCTTCGAAGAAAATCTCACCTTCATCAGGATAAAAAATTCCGGTTATCATTCTTATTAGTGTCGTTTTACCGGCACCATTGGGTCCAAGCAAACCGAATATAGAACCTTTTTGTAGCCCGAAACTGACATCATCCACAGCTTTTTGTGTAGCGAAATATTTTCTCAGGTTTTTTACTTCGAGAACATTCATGAGGTGAATTATTTATTTGCCAAATATAGTTTACAAAATTAGATACCCTTTAAAAAAAGGGATGAATGATAAACATTTTGAGTCATTACACAATCATTTGATAAATGCTTCTCCATTTCTTATTTTTTGACGGAGTTTTACAGAAAATTTTTCATCCATGAGACCCGTCAAAATGATTTACAGAACGATAATAGTATTCTGTATCCTGTTTAGTCTGGGCAGTTGGGGGTATTTAGTCCATCAAACGATTTGTCAGGTAGCGATATACCAACTCCCGAAAAAAATGCAACCATTCTTTTTTAAAAATCTTTCTCCCCTCTTAAAAGAATCCATACAACCAGATATTCGCCGAAACGCAGAGAGAGCCGAGGCTCCCAAGCATTTTATTGATCTTGAAATGTATGGCGATTCTTCCGAATGGAAAATGCCCTTGGACTGGGATGATGCAGTCAGAACTTATTCTAAGGATACCCTGATCAAGTACGGTTATATTCCTTATGAAGTGATCATGGAAAAGAATGATCTTACCAATGCCATGCGTGGCAGAAACGCAGACAGTATTTTATTTTATGCCGGCGATTTATGTCATTATGTAAGTGACGCAAACGTTCCGCTTCATACAACGATGAATTATGATGGTCAGTTGAGCAAACAAAATGGCATTCACGCACTATGGGAAACCCAGATACCACAAATCGAATTGAATCAATATATTTTGTATGCCCGGCACGAGGCGGCTTATCTCAACAATCCTGAGGAAACGATTTGGAATGGGATACGAACCGCGCATCATTTGTTAAAAAATATTTTCGCCCTGGAAACCGAAACTTCAAAGATGTTTAGTGATTCAACAAAATTTCATACACTTTCAAAAAATGGAAAACTCTTTAAAAATTACACCAATGAATTTGCAAAAGCATACGGTAAAAAATTAGGCCGGTCCATTAACGATCAATTGATTCGGTCTGTTAATATGGTTTCGGATTTTTGGTTCACCTGCTGGGTCGATGCGGGGAAGCCCGACTTAAGCAATTTACTTCCCACTTCATTTACCAAGGAGGATAAAATAGAATTAACATCCCAAAATGAAGCATACAGGCATAACAAGCTCATCGAAAAAAATGTCCTGATCTCAAGAAAAAATGATACGGCTGGTCCATGAAAAGCGTCTGCTAGGTATCGGGGGGATAAATTTTCCATTAAACATTTTTGCAGGAAATATTTCATTAGCACAATATTCTTGCAATTTGCTCGGCCACTTTTTCTCCATCCATTGCTGCGCTCATGATGCCACCTGCGTAACCTGCACCTTCCCCGCAGGGATAAAAATTTTTTATTTGCGGATGATACAGTTGAAGATTGTCCCTGGGAATACGAACAGGCGAAGAGGTCCGCGATTCTGTGGCGACTACAACTGCCTCATGAGTAAAATAGCCTTTCATCTTTTTTCCAAACGTAACAAATGCTTTTTGTAAACATTCGTAAGTAAAATCCGGAAGCACTTCTCTTAAAGAAGCAGATTTTATCCCCGGCAAATAAGAACAGCCAGGTAATGAAGAAGACATAATATTGCTGACAAAATCAGTCATGCGTTGGGCAGGGGCAACAAATTTTCCACCACCTGCATCATAAGATTTTTGTTCTACTGCATGTTGAAAATGCATCAGCAAAAGCGAATTCTCTTTAAGATACGCTGTGTTATTCTTTTTAAAATAGCACAAGGCATCTTTTTCATCAACACCTACTACGATTCCGGAATTGGCAAACGGATTATTTCTTTTTGACGGAGACCATCCATTGACAACCAATTCATTGTTTTTTGTAGAGGCGGGCGCAATAATGCCACCCGGGCACATGCAAAAAGAAAATACCCCTCTTTTATTTATTTGATCGACCAAACTGTATGATGCCGGAGGCAAATGTTCATTGCGGACTGCATTGTGATATTGAATGCTGTCAATTAATTTTTGAGGATGTTCAATGCGAACGCCCAAGGCAAAAGGTTTTGCTTCAATCAATATTTTTTTTTCATGTAACAAATTAAAAATTTCTCTTGCCGAATGCCCTGTTGCTGCTATGATTGCATCAGCCGTAAACGAATTCCCACCGGATGTTTTCACCGCCTGAATTTTATCATGCCCAATGACAAAATCAACAACTTTCGTCTCAAACAGGAAAATCCCGCCACAATCCACAATTTGCTTTCTAATCGCCGTAATAATATGCGGTAATTTATTTGTACCGATATGGGGATGTGCATCAGATAAAATATTTTTCTCCGCGCCAAATTGCACAAACAAATTTAATATGCGATCGACATTTCCTCTCTTGGAACTGCGCGTGTAGAGTTTCCCATCGCTATAAGTTCCGGCCCCTCCCTCACCAAAGCAATAATTACTTTCCTCATTAATTATTCCTGTCTTATTTAATATAGCCAGGTCTCTTCTCCGGGCACGAACATCTTTTCCTCTTTCTAAAATAATTGGTTTGATCCCAAGCTCAATCAATTTTAAAGCGGCAAATAATCCTGCCGGTCCGGCGCCTATTATGATGACAGTTTTTCTTTTTTGAGTTACATCCTGAAAATTAACAACTACTGATTTTCTATCTTCAAAAGGTTCATTGATAAAAAGCTGCAAAGTCAATACGATCCAAATTTGTTTTGCGCGGGAGTCGATGGAACGCTTAGTGATCATAAATCCGGTTATCTCCGATACCGGATGTCCGCATGCAATTGCTGCGTGTTGCTTAATTACAGAAGCATTTTCTGATTCAGAAGGAAGTATTTTTAGTTGAAATATTTTTTGCATCGTGTCAGGTATTTAACCTAAAAACGGACTAATTAAATTATAAAATAATTTCTTTTTAAAAGTTTAAATCCCAAAAAAAATTATTGTATCTTCAAAGAATAACTGAATTGATTTTAGTTAAAAGGTTACCTGCAAAGATCCGCCTTCTTATCTTATTAAAAACAAAATTCACTTACCAAAATAAACCAAGATAATTTCGGGCAAAAAACCCGAAAATTTTTTTTACTTGTTGATGAATTATTTCATTTCATCTTACGTGCGGTAGATGAACAAGATAAATAATAAAATTCATCAAAAAATTTAAGGAGAAATTTTATTTATTCTAATCTTCTTTAAGAAGTAAAAAAACAAGTTAATAAAAAATTTTTTTTTCAATAAAAAATTTTGATATTCGTTGCCCTGCATGAAATTAATCACGTTTACTTTGAAGATGTTTGGAAAAAAATCATTGAAAAATTTGATCTATAAAACTGCTTATTGAATAATGGCAAAAACGTTTGAAAAAGTCTGGAATAATTGCCTTGAAATAATCAAAGACATTGTAGAATGGCAGCATTATCAAACCTGGTTTGAACCAATCAGACCTGTCGAATTAAAAAATAATATTTTAGTTATCCAGGTTCCCAGTCAATTCTTTTACGAATATCTCGAAGAGCATTATGTTTCGTTATTGGCAAAAACATTACGCAGGCTTTTAGGAAAAGATGCGCGATTGGAATATCGTATTATGGTTGATAGTGGAAATAATCAAAACAAACCATTAACTATGGATGTTCCTGGTCAGGGTTACAAAACTTTTGTAAACAATGAAATGGATTTTCCGCTCATTATTAACAATCCCGTTAAAAATCCATTTGTAATTCCCGGATTGAAAAAGATGCATATAGATGCACAGTTGAATCCGGTGTATACATTCGATTCTTTTATTGAAGGCGATTGCAACCGTGTAGCGCGGCGGGCAGGAAAAACAGTGGCTGAAAAACCCGGTGGCAATTCTTTTAATCCATTGGTGATTTATGCCGGAGTCGGACTTGGCAAAACACATCTCGCTCAGGCAATAGGGAATGAAGTTAAACGCACCCACCACAACAAAGTTGTTTTGTATGTAAGTTCTGAGAAATTTATTAATCAATTTATCGATCATAGCAGAAATAATGCGATCAATGATTTCATACATTTCTACCAGCTGGTAGACGTATTGATTCTTGATGACGTACAATTTTTCAATCGTGCTGAAAAATCCCAGGATGCATTCTTCGCCATATTTAATCATTTGCACCAGTCGGGGAAACAATTGATATTAACTTCGGACAAATCACCAAAAGATCTGGAAGGCCTCCAGGAAAGATTATTGAGCCGCTTCCGCTGGGGATTGAGCGCGGATCTGCAGGTACCAGACTATGAAACGCGCATAGAGATCTTAGAAAGAAAAATGAAGAATGACGGATTGGATATGCCTAAAGAAGTTGTTAAATATTTAGCGTACAATATAAGCAGTAATGTGAGAGAGTTAGAAGGGGCATTAATATCCCTTTTGGCACAATCTTCGCTCAATAAAAGAGAAATAGATCTTGAATTGGCAAAGAAAGTGTTACGCAATTTTGTAAAAACAAACAGTAAAGAAATTACCATCGAAACCATACAGAAAATGGTGTGTGAGTTTTTCGATGTGCCTTACGACAAACTATTACAAAAAACCCGCAAACGCGAAATCGTACAGGCAAGGCAAATAACCATGTTTCTCGCAAAAGCATTTACAAAAAATTCTTTAAAAACCATCGGTGAACATTTTGGCGGAAGGGATCACACTACGGTGATTCACTCCTGCCAAACTGTAAAAGATTTGATGGACACGGATAGTTTGTTCCGCGAAAATGTAACTGAGCTGCAACAAAAAGTGCAGTTGGAAGCAATGTAAAATTTTTCGATACCATCGATACAGGAACTCATTCATTCACGAATGAGTTTTTTTATTTTGAATGCAGCGGTGAGAATTCCATTAAGCAACATTTCCGATAAAAAGGGGATTCCCTGTTCACAATTCATTCGAAAAAACCTTTTCAATTGTTATTTATCAATTATTAATTTTATTTTTGCTTCCTTTAAAATAGGGAGAGGTGCCTGAGTGGCCGAAAGGGCCGGTTTGCTAAACCGCTGTACGAGCTTAAACTTGTACCGAGGGTTCGAATCCCTCCCTCTCCGCTGGAACGGCTATCAAATTCATTAAGAGCCCGTAAAATGAAGTGTTTACGGGCTTTTTCATTTTAGCCCGCCACAAAAAATGCTAATAAAACATGTATTCCCCGGCATTTATTCCGGTACTCATCCAAAATAAGATCTTCAATCACCGAATTGTGACCAAACTCATTACTGAGCCTTTGATAGATATGTGGCATTTGCTGTCTCAATCGTTTTCCCAAAATTGTGTCACCGATGCTTGATCTCAAAATATTAATGCGCGCTGTACGTTAAGTAACTTGTCATTTCAGCAAAATATATGTTTAACCCTGGTCCCCCCATCAAACTCAGGTTGCAACAACCAAAACAACTATACCTTGAATTTATTAGGGGAACGGTGGCAATACTTGTATTCCTGGCTCACACCATTGAACTGCTTCCACCAATAACAGATAATCCGACACATTTCATGATCGAATATGTGGGCACCGATTCTGTAATGATATTTTTCTTATTGTCGGGTTGCGTTATCAACATCTCGCAAACGCGAAAACCAAAGACGCAGCAGCAGTTTTTCGTCAACAGGGCCTTGCGTCTTTTTCCTCAATTTATAGTTGGTGTGCTGACCGCATTGATCGTCATCCTGATCCTTAAAATGCCTACACCATCTCCAGGAAGAATTATTGGAAATTTTTTCATGATCAGTACCATACAGGGATATATCGTGACGAGTTTCAGAACAAACCTGCCTTTGTGGACCCTGACTTTTGAAATGACGTTCTATCTCATCTTCCTGCTTTGCATTGGTAAAGGGACTAGCAAGAAAGTATGGTTATGGTTCTTAATAGCCATGGTAACTATTCCTTTATATTATTCAGACATCATCACTGATTTCGAAAGACATTTTGTTTTTATTCTGTCATTTTCAACCATTTGGATAGTGGGATATTTCATATACGCATACAGGAGATATTTTTATGCAAGTACTTACGCATCAATTCTGAGTTTTGGAATGCTGCCGATTATTTCCAGGCTCCATCTTTTTAATTTGCCTTATGACCCTTTGAATTATTTACTATTCGCCTTAATGGCTGCGCCTTTTTTTAGACTTTGCCTGCAGGAAAAACCTCAAGGCTTTAAAATAGGAATAGGGTATATCCTTGCGGCCTATGTCTTTTTTGGAATTCTGCTTTTTTTGAAGCACGATGCCAGCAAATTCTCCAGTAAAATTGCTTATACGATTTTGCCTACTGCCCTGGTATTTGGATATTACATTATAGGTCGATTGAATCTGAAAGAGAAATTCCTCGACTTTGTTCAGCGCTCCGGCGCGATCACTGGGAAATATTCCTATTCATTATATATCATCCACTATCCAATTCTCTATTTTCTCGGTTCTGTTATCCAAAATAAAATACTCTACATAGTTGCAGGGATAATCGTCGTGGCGATTGCCAGTTATTTGCTGGAGTCAGTCTACCAGCCCGTAATCGTCCGTTTGTTTAGAAAAAAATCACTGCCCGTCCCTGTTGCGGGTTGAGTCAACGTTTTTAAATGCTGAAATCGGACGATTTGAGAGGCTTTTTATTTTACCTGCATCCCGATTGAATAAACCATTTCGATTCCCCTAGCAAGACAGATTATGTCGTCCCACAATACTGCTGACGTCCGCATCCAGTTTCAACTGATTCCATTATCAGTAGTTGAGCAGCCGGAGAAAAGGGAAAAAGTGTTATCTTGATCAAGATTCAAAAATCACAGCAATGCCCATTTACATGGACGTACACATTGTGCCAGGCGTTAAAGCGCGGAATGTTGCCGAGGCACATCAGAAGGATCTGGCCCTACAGGAAGAATATGGATGTAAATTAATGACCTACTGGATCGATGAATTGAGGGAAACAATTTTTTGCCTCATAGATGCGCCCAACAAGAAAGCTGTCGAAGAAATGCACAGCAAAGCCCACGGTCTGATCCCCAATAAAATAATTGAAGTAAAGGACACGCTGGTAGAATCATTTTTGGGAAGGATATATGATCCGGAAAATGCAGAGATATCCGAAGATCGGTTGAAAGTGTTTGCAGACCCGTCTTTTCGAATTTTATTAATTACCCGGATGTCCGACCCCCTCATACTTACTTATAAACTGGGCCCAGAAAAAGTCAATGAGTTGCTGAGCAGTCATCATCAGATCATCAGGAAAAACATTATTCATCATGCGGGCAGAGAAGCGGAACATCAGAGTGGAGGATTTATTATTTCATTCTCTTCTGCGACCAAAGCGGTTGCCTGCGCGCTCGACATTCGCCAGGATATTCAAAAGAGGCACGATGACGCATTCGGTTTCAGGATAGCCATCAATGCAGGTGAGCCTGTTGAAAAAAGCAACAACTTATTTGGTGATACGATACAATTTGCAGCAAACCTTTGCATGATTGAAAAGGATTTCCAAATTGGGATCACGACCTCGGTAAAGGAACTGGTATCAGAGGATTTTTTTCACAAGCGCAGAAAAGATCTTTTCACGCTGTCGCCGATGGACGAAAACCTGCTGGAGGCATTATTCAGCAAGTTGGAGGAAAACTGGCAGGATCCGGAATTTGATATCACTGATTACGCCCATACCATGACAATGAGCAGGTCCCAGTTATACAGAAAAACAATATCCCTAACCGGATTATCTCCCAATTTGCTCTTGAAAGAATACAGGCTCGAAAATGCCAAAGAGCTCATGAAAAAAATGCATTATAATATTGCCCAGATCACTTTTGATTCGGGGTTTACCAGTGCTTCCTATTTCACCAAATGTTTTAAAAAGAAATATGGCCTGCTTCCGATGGAGTATCTTGAGCTCTTGCATTGATCATCTTCTAAACGAATGACCGATTTTTTCCATTTTTTGAACGATTTGTTTCATGCCATGTACCATTTTTTGAATCAATTGTTATAGCCTCCCGGTAATTGTTGAAGGTATATTTGATGATTCATCACCATAACAAAAACACATGTTTATGAAAACAATTATCAACCGCCTGATCATGGTTACTTTAGTGCTTTTTGGCAGTTACGCTTCCAAGGCACAGACAACAACATCCAATAATTCAATAAACAAATCAACAACAATGAAAACTTATCTCATCGAAAGAGACATCCCAGACGCTGGTAAACTAACTCCAGAACAATTAAAATCGATTTCGCAAAAATCCTGCAGTGTCCTCAAAGAAATGGGGCCCCAGATACAATGGATACAAAGCTATGTGACGGGGGACAAGATCTATTGTGTTTACAAAGCAGAGAATGAAGAGCTGATCCGTGAACATGCTAAAAAAGGGGGATTCCCGGCAAATGTAATCACTGAAATATCTACGGTCATCAGTCCGGCAACAGCAAAAGATTAATTGTAGCCAAAGCAATTCTTTTCACAAACCCGCTTAAGGCGGGTTTTATTTTTTGGATCAATCAGATTCTAATCAGGCAGTGACATGGCAAAAATGAATCGGTAGGTTAGCGGTAATAAATGTTCGAAAAAAGCCAGTCTCTTTTTCTTCAAACCATTCGAGGGTATACAGTTTGATCAATCGATTCCCAAAGTTTTTGTCTAAGAACAATACTCCTATCATCCGAATAAAAGTTCGCTTGCATTTTATAAGTTTAAATCATGAATTTTATTTTGATGGTTTTTGTCTTATTCCAGGCAAATCATGGTGCAGCCGGTATTCCCACATAAAGAAAAGCATCGGTAAAGAAGTTCCGGGTCTAATGTAACCCTGTACGCTCCTTAGTCCGATGCGCTTACATATTATGATTGTCCGGTTAATTCACCATAACATAAAGGCTGCCATTGCTCACCACCGAAGAGTTCCTCAGTACGGAGTAAGGCAGATAAAAATGCCCGTGATATCCCCAAGGTGTGCCCCATGAGTTCTGCACGATGAAATATCCACCTCCCGTGGCACTCGTTGACGGAGTCCCGTCATCCACATAACCTACCAGCGGAACAGCGTGGCCGCCAAGCAAGCTCAGCCTTCTGTTCAGTACATAGCTGGTTGTTCCGCGGCTTGTTTGCGCTATGAGCGGATTGTAGATATAGCTGGAAGTATTGAGTCCTTCAAATATGGTATAAGATGAGTTATCGTAAACATTAAAGCCCATCATGACTGGCTTGTTGTTCAATATAGCGTATTTGACATTTTTTACTTCATTCGTATCCCCTGTACTGCTGATCAAGTAATACCCCTCAGTAGTAGAACCTGAGCTTGAAGTTGATCCACCCTGTTTGGCGATAATGAAATTTGCGGCATTGGCTATTGCTGCCGAATTTGGAGCTGTCTTGTATTGTGCAGAAGAAGGACCGGCAATATTATATCCTTGTGAGTTGATCTGAGAAGGATAAGGATACAGATCTTCCGTACATTCTCCTTTGTCAGCCAGGGTTGTTCCGGAACCAGAATTGTTCGTTAGACCCTGCAGGGCTTCACCGATATTGACCATATTGGCTCCGGGGTCGGAGGTAATAGAATATTTTTCGATCAAGACTCTTTCCACATAATACAGAAAAAGCGGGGCAAGGGCTCCGTCGGTACCAAAAAAGCTGGTGGGACTGGAAAACTTGTTGCTGGTAACAGCGGATATGCCGGAAGCTACGGTAAGCCCGGTCTGCCCAGGTACTGAACCGCCGCCGCTATAATATTTCAGTATCTCATTGGTCTCAGTACCGCAAAAGCCAGTGCAGGATCCAACCTGTCCCTGATCTCTTATCGCGGGTGTTGTCAGTAAATAGCTGGATGGGAGCGTTCCTGAAAAAGACAGACCAAGCGTCGTTCTTTCTCCGTTGAAAATATCGGGAGTAAAGAGCGGTACGTTCTGTAGTTCTTCATCCGACACAGGTAACAAACCATAGTGATGCGGGGTAATGGAGGTTGTTCCGGGTGCTGCAGAGGGGTTGCTCATATTCGTTTTTGAACAACTGTAAAGTATCAGAGAAAAAATAATAAGACAAGTGAAGTTGTGAGTAAATGTTCTCATATGTGTATAAGTTTTAATGAAACTATGAAAATGTTTTCTATGTACAAAAAATCTGGCTCCCTTTTCTTTCCCAACACAAGGGTCATTCATGTCAAACTTTGTGTCCTATTGCGAAAAATAACTGCCTATTTTTAGTAAAAATGTAAAAGGAGCGGTCATTCGGGTTAATTCTCAGTTACTTTCTTTAAGTGTATTCCGGGCGGTGAAGACGCCTTGCGCAGGTTGCCCATTCATTCACCATGGTTGATCCAGGTTCTATGGGTATTCGAAAAAAATAATTAACTGGCACAATCAAATTTCGCTATAACCCTCTTTGAGCACGACAAATGCAAAAGAAGCAGTTAAAGCGCCTGTCACAGGAGCAAAAATGTAAACCCAAAGCGATTCAAAATGCCAACAGATCAACGCTGGGCTTATTGACCGCGCAGGGTTCATAGATGCTCCGCAGATCGGCCCTGCAAATAATGCCTCGAGTCCGACAGTGCTTCCGATTGCAAGTGCAGGCACTAAAACAGAACGGTCCTTCTTATCTGTACTTGTCAAAATAACAAGCATCAATAAAAAAGTTAGAATGAATTCTAAAATGAATGATTGCATATCAGAACCCTTTGGTATAGTCGCTCCTAAAAATTCGTTTGCAGGAAATAAATTTTTAAGAATAAAGCTTGCCAGACAGGCACCAGCCAACTGAGAAGCGATGTATGGGACAATGTTTTGTCGATTGAATTTTTTTGCCACGCTAAGCGCAATGGTGACTGCCGGGTTTATGTGTGCGCCTGAAACATGACCAAGCGACAGGATCATTGCCATCACGATTAATCCAAAAACCAATGAGATGCCGAGAGGTGTTATTGTCCCTCCCGATTCCTGATTTATCACAATGGCACCCGTACCGCAAAACACCAACGCAAACGTCCCTAAAAATTCTCCTGCCAGTCTTTTCATCATAGCATTAATTTGGGCAACAGGCGGTGTCGCAACATGGGTCATCATTTTTTTCAGCAAATATGGTAACGCTAAAAATTCCAGTACCGGATTTTTTGAACCGGTCTATTTCCGCTGCGGATAAATAGCTGGTTAAAATATCATCGGGGACAACAATGGCTTTTTCTTTTTGAATAGCAATATTTTTAAATCCACACTGAGCAATTAATTCCATATAGGTCTGCTTTTGAATTGCTCCGGAAATACAGCCTGCATACATCTCTGCAGTTTTGCGTATTTTCCCCGGAAGGTCACCGACCAAAACAATATCCGATATACTGAAATGACCGCCGCGCTTTAATACACGGAATATTTCTTTGAACACTCCATCTTTATTTGGTACCAGGTTTATTACGCAATTGCTCACGATCACATCAGCAGTGTTTGAGTTGACCGGCATCTTTTCAATATCGCCTTGTCTGAATTCCACATTATGAAAACCAAGTTTTTCTGCATTTGCTCTTGCTTTATTGATCATTGCTGTGGAAAAATCTATCCCGATCACTTTGCCAGTTTCTCCTGTTTCTGCCCTTGCAATAAAACAATCATTTCCTGCTCCACATCCTAAATCAATCACCACATCTCCTTTTTTAATTTTTGCAAATTGCGTTGGCAATCCGCAACCTAAACCCAGGTCTGCCTCTGGGTTATATCCTTTCATTGATGTGTAATCATCACTCATAATGTTATACACTGCATCAGAGCAGCAACCGGAACCGCAGCAGGAAGACTCATTTGTTTCTTTATCCTGTATAGCAATATCACTGTATTTCAGCCGGACAATTTCTTTTAATTCATTTTCATTTGTCATGATCATATCTTTTTAAGTGAATAATTAAACCCAGAAAATCAGCTCCTTGGCACTGCTGATAAATTCTAATACTTTTTTTTCGATCTGGTCTCGTACTACAGCTGTCTTTTCCAATATTTCCTGCTTGCTTCCTGTAAAAGATGATGGATCAGTAAATGACCAGGCAATTCTTTTGACCATTCCAGGAAAAATGGGGCAACTCTCTGCACTTGCTTCATCACAAACGGTAATGACTGCATTGAAAAGTCTGCCTTTTATGAATAGATCAAAAACACTTTGTGTTTCATTGTTGCTGATGTCAATTCCAACTTCCTTCATCACCTCAACCACATTCGGATTAAGTTCCCCAGGCTCAAGTCCGGCACTTTCAACCTCAAAATTTTCGCTGCCGTATTTTTTCAGGAACGCTTCCGCCATTTGGCTGCGGCCTGAATTGTGGATACATACGAATAATATCCTTTGTTTTAAGTCTGACATATTTTTTCTTTTAATTGTTTTATAGCAATAAAGCGATCAAATAAAATAAAAAAATCAACAACAGTTATCCTTTGCCTGCAAAGTCACAAAGAAGTTTTCCATTTCCTTGCTGTATTGCCTCCATACTTTTTCATCGATACAATAACAAATGCTGGTTCCTTCGATTGTTCCTTGTATAAGACCTGCATTTTTGAGTTCCTTCAGGTGTTGCGAAATAGTAGCCTGCGCCAGTCCAAGTTCGTCAACCAGATCTCCGCAAATGCAGGCATTTGCTTTTATAAGTCTCTGGATGATCGCAATTCTTGCAGGATGTGCAAGTGCCTTCATCATCATAGCAAGTTTGTTTTGCTTATCTGAAAATATCTCTGTTTTTGTAAGTCCCATATTAATCGCAATATTACGATTTAATTAAGACTTCCAAAAAAATTTTAAAAAATCTCCTCCTATAGAATGATACCAACTGAAACTGAATGCCCTTTTTATTTTCTTGAATTTGAAAAATATATGGTAATACAATGGTTCAGGGCGGTCAATGCAATCGGGGAATGGTGAAAATAAAGAAGCAATCAGGCTGTCTGCATAAGATCAGCAACACCGGGTATACCACGCAGCGTGATTGATGACTGATTTATTTAAAAAAACGAGTAACATGCGGAAAGATTTATTAAATACTTTTTTCGTAAACTGTATCCAATCAATGTCAAGCTGATTTAATCCATGTCATTGAATACTACCGGCAATGTATAGCCGAAAATAAAAAAGCGTCCAGTGACCATAAAAATTGACAGGGGTATCTTAAATTCATCTTTTAAACTGTTTATTGGTATATTTATGGATAAAGCTGTACTCATGGAACAAAGCACCCGGATAAAAAAAGAAAGGGACAAAAATATAAAGGAACTCGTTAGCAGATGGATAGTGAAGAAAAAAAATACAAAAAAGACAACACTTCCGCCGTTAAAAACCCCTTGAGTCTTGTGATCAATATATTTACCATAAGTTATCAGGTTGTCAGCAGTGCAATGGCTAATCCCGTTTGGAGATTAGGGATGGAATAGCTTTCCATGCTAATTTGGTTGGGTTTACAAACAACGCCCGATCAAAGGGAATAGGACGTCCGACCAGCGATTATCCACATTCCCGAAGACTGTTTTGGTAATTTTCCCAATAATGTCTTTAAATGCAGCATCAAAATTGCATCAGTGCATAGGTATGACTTAAGATTAAAACCAAAAGAATGGCATCCAAAACCACATATGAAAGGCCCTCTTTAAAAAATTAATCAATTCGAATTATGAGAAAGTATATATTCTTGTTCAGAGGCGGACTTGATTTTACAAAAGCATCACCTGAGCAGTTGCAACAGGTGCTCATGAACTGGAAAAACTGGACCGAGGAACTCGCAAAAAGAGGAGTATATGGCGGAGGTGAACGCCTGTCAAGAAATGAGGCAGCCATGGTAACTGGTAATACAAGAGAGGTCACCCGCGTTCCCTACTTGACAGGCAATGAGACGATTGGAAGTTACATTATCATCAAGGCAGATACCTTGGAGCAGGCAATTGAAATTTCAAAAGGTTGTCCAATTTTTAATTTTGATGGAAATGTTGAAATAAGAGAAGTGGCAGAAACGTAAATACGGATATCAAAATCATTATCGAATATTCGATTTACTTAAAATCTGAAGTGGGTTCAGCACGGATGGAAATTTACGATCCCTCCGCTTATGCCTATATTTTTTAGCAATGGTCTTTTCATGACCATTTTCAAAATGATCTCTTGCACCTGAATGGTTACAGTCTGGGATGATAACTCTGTATCTGGGCGCCAAGACCTGCAACCTCCGGGGCAGCAATACAGGTTCTATCCCATCTCACATACCTGGAACGGGGAAAAGGTCGAAGTGATCTGCAAACCCTTTGCAATCACATCCCCCCGACTATGTAAGTAAGAGATTTTCCATTGCCTTTTATGCCGCGGTTTTCAAATGTTAGATAAAGGTATGCGCCATCTGATGATGCAGCCTATTTGTTCCCGACAATTATCCCCTTTCCAAAAAGTGCAAGACATATCTCAAAATTAAAGTGGGGGTGTGAGCGTCTTCTACATATAAATCAGGCGTTAATTTGGCCGTGTTATCTGATTTGGATTTTCCGGAATTTCTTTGATCCCAAGAAACGAGGACAAAGTTTGTGGTGAGGTCCTGATTGAATTTTCTTATCATTGGCGTTGCGGGCCAGGAGGGTCTTCCATGAATAAACAGCAAAAATGGGTTTGTTGTCAAGCGCTTTTAATTCCAGTACTGCTCAACACCGCTAACCCTTAATAAAAAAAAATATCAACAGAGGTTTGCGTTTATTTGTATCAGGATCTTGTGCGTTTGCAGCACCAAAGAATGCAACAAGAAAGAGGGAATATTATTTTTTCATGCGTCTATAAATTTAAAACCAATACAAAACATTTGATTAATAAAAGTATTTGCCAGCTTTGAAGTCAATTTGAAATGAATTGTATAATCCACAACTTGTTTCGATTGGGAATGATTTGCAAGTTTATCATTTTTTTACCCCCTGCAAATGCGGAAACAGAAATATAAAATTCGGTCGATACCATGTTTTAGCGTCATGATCATTTCAGATGTGTTTTTATTAGAGTCATCACAATCCATTACCAGGACGTAATCTGAATGCAGAAAAGATTAAATATGTTGCGAATCAAAATTTGCGGGAATTATTTTTAAGCCCATTAATTTTCAAATTTATATTTGCCAAAAATGAAAATCTGTATATATGGTGCTGGTGTAATCGGTTGTATATACGCTGCAAGGCTTCATGAAGCAGGTTGCAAGGTTACGCTTCTTGCCCGAAACGAACGTTATGCCACGTTAAATCAAAATGGAATAGTTATCAAAAATGTTTTGAACGGGAAACAAACAACGACCAGAGTCCCGTTAACTCGGCATCTTGAAACCAATGACCGGTATGATTTAATATTGGTTACTGTCAGGTTGGATCAGCTTGAGGCTGTGATACCCGATTTAAACGGAAACAATGCCTCTACATTGATTATGTTCATGCTGAATAACCCGGATATTATGGAGACATTGACAAATGAATTGAAGCAAAAACACATCGTTTTGGGCTTCCCCGGCATAGGAGGAAGTTTAGAAAATAATATCATAGACTATATTCAAATAAAACAACAGCACACCACAATCGGTGAAATAAACGGAGAGAATTCTGTTTGCATCAGCCAGATAAAAATGCTCTTTGAAAGAGCAGGATTTAAAGTATCTGTTAGTGGCAAAATAAATGCCTGGCTAAAAATACATGCTGTATTTGTAGCATGTATCGCTGCATCCATTATCAATGAAAATGGTGACAGCGCGCAATTGGGTAAGAAAAGAAGTAGTATAAGAACGATGGTACAGAGTATCAGTGAGGGGTTTATCGCCTGCAAATCGCTTGGAATACCTATTGTCCCAGCTAATTTGAAAATCATTTTCCTGATAATGCCCCAATGGTTCACCATTTGGTATTGGCAAAAGGCCATGCAAGGGAACATCGGTATTTTTGCTATAGCTCCTCATGCAAATAAGGCTAAAAACGAAATGCAACTCTTGGCAAAAAAGGTATTGACGATGGTTCATTCATCTTCTTTCCCAGCTCCCACGCTAGACAGATTACTTTCCTCATTCGTCAATGCTCATTGAAGCTTTATTTACAAAAAGACATTCCGGATTCGTTTTTCTCTACTCTCTAATCCAAAAAGGGGCGATTATAAATTTGTTTGAATCAAAAGCAAACCAAGCATTATTTATTCCAAGATATGCCGAACACCTGGCACCTTATATTTCATCTGTATGACGAACTGGGAAAAAATAATGGACGCTTGTCCCCTTTGTTCAGTATGAGTTCATTCAGGGTGGTAACATGTTAATGTGCTCGCGACAACCACTAAATACCGGATGTTCAAAGGGCGACCCTGAAATCAAAAAATCATGAATGCTGAAACAAAATTATTTTTGTGGGATGAATGATTAAATAAAATCATGATTCCGGTTTTTATTCTCATACTATTGGTTGTCGTGGTCGCCGCATTCGTACGGTATAAAAAACCTTTGCGAAAGACACCATTGCCGGAAGAGTATAAAAAATTATTGGCAGAACACGTTGTATTTTATCGATCGCTTGAGGAGTCGGGCAAGGCACGATTTGAAGAAAAAATAAAAGAATTTCTGGGTTACATTCGGATCGAAGGAGTAAATACAAGCGTAGCTGACCTCGACAGGGTCCTGATCGCATCGAGCGCAGTAATACCGATTTTTGGTTTTCCCGAATGGAGATACTATAATCTCCGAAATATATTGCTATATGCAGATGCTTTTAATGAAAATACTTATTCTACCATCGGCGAAGGACGTGATGTCTCCGGAATGGTAGGAAATGGTGCGATGCAAATGCAGATGATTTTATCAAAACCTGCTTTGTACAGGGGGTTTGAAAATGTATCTGGCAATGAAAATACAGGGATCCATGAATTCGTTCATTTACTGGATAAAGAAGATGGTGCCATTGACGGATTGCCTGAAAACTTGTTGAAAAATCAATTCGTTATACCCTGGCTGAATTTGATGGCAGAGAATATTGCTGCTATCAGGGCAGGTCAATCAGACATCAATATTTATGGGGCTACCAATAAAGCAGAGTTTTTCGCAGTTGCATCAGAATATTTCTTTAAACAACCTCACATGTTCAAATATAAGCATCCGGAATTGTACAACCTGATGACACAGATTTTTCATCAAAATCCATGATAGAAATAATATTATTTAAGAAATGAGCGTATTAATCTCCTGCTCCGCGCGTAATCAGGTATGGCAGATATGTCTAACCGTTAAAAGATGACGGGTATTCAACTTGTATCAAAATCGCACACATGTTGTATCAATTACGAACTGATCCCCTTATTTCCCTGATAATCCTATTGAAAATCAATTTCATTTTCTGCGGCATAATATTGGTGCTTATTTCGGGATTATGAACCCACCGTTTAAACAAAACAATCCATCATACATCAGAAATTATCAGCGATGCTAAAAAATTATTTCAAAACTTCGTTCAGAAATTTGGTACGCAATAAAAGCTTCACTTTTATCAACGTCCTTGGACTAACTATCGGCATTGCTTCCTGCCTGCTGATATTCCTTGTCATTGAGTTTGAAACAAGCTTTGATAATTTTCATAAAAAGAAAAACCGCATTTACCGGGTGGTCACTCAGTTTGACCGGGCTGGAAATCTTGATTATTCCAGTGGCGTATCTATCCCTGTTGGCGACGCCCTGCGATCAGAGTTTTCGCAATTGGAAGCAGTTGGAACCATTTTGGGAAGCGGCGGTAACCTGGTCATCGTGCCGGACAATCATAATGGAAAAAAATTTAAAGAACCGAATATCTTTTATGCTCAACCACAGGTATTCGATATTCTTGATACGAAATGGCTGGCGGGAAATCCTAAAACCTCCTTAGCTGAACCCAATACTGTTGTTCTTTCAAAAACAATAGCAGAAAAATATTTTGGCAATTGGAAAGATGCTGTGGGCAAAGTGATTAAACATGAGAACAGGGAAACATTAAAAGTTACCGGCATTATCGATGATATGCCGCTGAATTCCGATTTTCCATTTCAAATTGTTATATCGTATAAAACAAACAATAATTCCACAAGCACTGATTGGGGAAGCACCTCCAGTGACTATAATTGTCTAATCGTTTTAGCGCCGAATGTTTCAGCAGACCAGATCAGTTCCTTATTGCCTGCTTTCAGAAGCAGGCACGAAGAAAAGAATGACAACTCCGGCATCAAAACTTCCTATTTACTGCAACCGCTAAAACAAATACATTTCGATAGCAAATTTGAAAATTATAATGAACGAACATTCAGCAAAGAACTAATCACCGGCCTGGCGTTGATCGGTTTATTTATCCTGGCGATTGCGTGCGTAAATTTTATAAACCTTGCCACTGCGCAGGCTGTTACCCGCTCAAAAGAAGTTGGCATAAGAAAGGTATTGGGTGGAAGCCGCCGTCAGTTGGTATCTCAATTTATGGGAGAAACTTTTTTGATCACCATTTTTTCAATCGCGTTTGGTTGTTTGGCAGCGTGGATCGCTTTGCCTTATCTCGGTCAGTTATTAGCCATTCCTCTGGTGCAGGGCTTGCCACAAGTTTCCTTAATCGTTTTATTTTTGTCGATCCTTGCCATTTCAGTAACGGCATTATCGGGGTTTTACCCATCCCTTGTCTTGTCTGGCTTCAATCCCGTCAATGCGTTGAAAAGTAAAATAAATTCCAGGTCCGCCGGGGGAATTTCGTTAAGAAGAGGATTGGTTGTTCTTCAATTTACCATTGCACAAATCTTAATCATCGGTACATTGGTTGTATTGAGCCAGATGAATTTTTTTCAGACCCAACCAATGGGGTTTGATAAAAACGCTATTGTAAATGTGCCGCTTCCCGGCGACAGCCTGAGTCATTCCAAGATAGATATTCTTCGGCAGGAATTGTTAAGCCAACCCGGCATTCAAAACGTAAGTTTTAGTTTCAGTCCGCCTGCAAATAACGGTGACTGGACAAGCGAATTTACTTTTAATCATTCCCCTAAAGAAACAATTTTTGAACCGACATTGAGGTGGGCAGATGCCGATTATTTTAAAACTTACGGGTTGGCATTTGTTGCAGGTAGGCCTTATGTGAAAAGCGATACCGTAAACGAATTTGTAGTCAATGAAACATTGGTGAAAAAATTGGGGCTTAGTAAACCGGAGGATATAATCGGCAAAGAAATCA
>Ga0070731_10001484_pt1 | contig 24186 bp, 21 predicted proteins | sample Coa_R1_2_FD_66448 | JGI IMG/M metagenome (GOLD analysis project Ga0070731, IMG submission 66448) | Surface soil microbial communities from Centralia Pennsylvania, which are recovering from an underground coalmine fire - Coalmine... | ecosystem: Environmental > Terrestrial > Soil > Unclassified ... | reverse complement strand
CGCTTCATTCAGCAAAGGTGCGACGACGCTCACCAACGTTGGCGTGCGCATCTCGCTGCCATCGCGCCGCCTCTCTGTCCGCTCCGCGATCATCGGGCCGCCGTGTCGGGTTCGGTGACCTCGTAGAGTCGCCAATGCTCTGGTGTATCGATCGACGGAAAGTCAGTGACTAGCTTGAACCCGGGTTCATCACCGGACCACAAACGGGGTCGGGCGCGGAGGATTTGGTCAGTGGGAAACGCTTCTGGGCTTGGCACCAAGAAGTACCGCACGCCAAAGCGGCGAGGGTCAGCGACGATCTGGTGGAATCGCCGGTCCGGAGTGAGTATCAGCTGGTGGAGGTAGCGCGGGCTGAGATTCGCCGCGATTGCAAACGCCCGGAGCTGGTCAGCGACTACTCGGCCACCATCGCGCATCGGTCCGTCTTCGAGCACCCGTGCGATAGGCCGAGCGAGCGAGATTGTATTTGCGAAGCCGAGCTGCTCTCCGTCCTTGGATGTGAGAACGCTCTTGACGACTACACTTTCCGTCTCGGGACCATAGGCTCGAACCGACATCGTCCAAAGCGTGGCTCCGCCAGCGGCTATCCAGCCCACAAGTACCAAACACACGGCGCGGCGCCGGTGATTGCTGATCGCGATCTCGTACAATCCCCAACCCGCAGCCGCAAAGAGCGGATACATGAGGTACCTGAGGTAGCCGATGGAAAGGCCTCTGTAGACGAGGGGTGTAATGAGACCAAACGGCACACTCAGCGCCACGACGATCAGGGACAGCGAGTTGATGCGGAACAGCCGGCGATCAAGGGCCCGCACCAACAGCAGGAACACCATCGGCAACATGAAGGCCCAAGTACGCTCGAGGGTGAACCGAAGCGACCCGAGAACATCCCCTGCAAAGTGGTAGGCGGCGCCGTTCCACACCGAAACGGCCGCATCTGCTCTGTTCTGCGAAAAACTCGAATACGTTCCGTGGGTGAAATACAACGGGTCACCCATCACGACGGCGTTCGTCACCAGCCAGAGCGCGCCGAGAAATACCGACGGAACGATCAGCGTCAGGCCCAAGCCCTGAATCGCGCGGCAGCGTCCCTGGAAGTTCGATCCCCGACTTTCGGAAGACCATAGGAGGCCGCCGGCCAGTGCGACCAATAGCGCCGCGCCGAAGAAGGTGGCTTCGTACACACACGCGAACGCGAACGCGAGGCAGAGGCCGCTCGCGCCGACATAGAGACGTTGGCCAGAGTGCCAATAGAGCGTGAGGAAGCAAACCGACCCGATGAAAAAGGGAGCGCCAACGCCCTCGGAAAGGCCGTTGGCCCCGTACAGGAAAAGCATCGGATTCGCGAGGACGACCAACGCATAGCACCAACCAATCCAGGCGGGAAGCTTCAGCCTGGAGCACGTGACCAGCAGCAACGCGCCGCTAGCCCCTGCTGCGACGGCGGTGATCGCGGTAAACGCGAATCCGCTCGACACGACGGCAGTCCAGAACGGATAGAGAGCCGCCGTGGAGAGCTCCAGCATTGTGGGAAGGGGCATCCACGAGAAGCCGATGGCGGCCAGGTGTGGATCGCTGCCATACAAGGCGTTGAGCGCGAGCGAGGCCCGAGACGCGGCGTCGTTCGGAAACACGCCACGGGAATTCATCAACATCCCGAAGGCAAGCTCCATCGCGAAGACCAAGAAGAAGATGATCCACGGGCCTAGGCGTGCACGGTCGGCTTCCACGCTCCAGGCTCTTGGAGCGGGGCGAGAACGCCACGGCCCCGCAACGACTGTCACTGGCGAGATTCCATGATATGAAGGCCGTGCTCCGTCTTATGCCAGTGATGCGGGCGCAGAATCAGCTCGATCAGTGCGACATAGGCTGCAACGCTGATGAGCAGCCAGTACACAGGCAAGAGCAGGCTGTACGAGGCTAGATCGTCGTCGCCACGTCTGACAGCGGCGAGAAGGGCCGCGAAGACCAAGGCGAACGTCCCGAGCACGAAGCTCGTCATGCTCGCGTAGTAGATCCAGCCGGAGAAGAGCGCCGCGATCCAACTCGGCTGAGCAATGACCCAGAGAGCGAGCATGACCCAAAATATCGGTGAGACAAGAGCGACAAACGGCCCGCCGACGAACACAGCCAGAAAGGACGCGAACTTTCCTGGTCCTAGATCGCGGTAAAGAACCGTCGGGTGACGAGTATGGACGATGACGGTCTGCAGGTACCCCTTCATCCATCTCGACCGCTGACGAATCCAGTTCGCCAACTTGCTGTTTGCCTCCTCCCGAGTCGTAGACTCGAGCATCACAGTTGTTCTCCCGAGACGGGCCAGGCGAAGGCCCAGATCAGCATCTTCCGTCACGTTGTACGGATCCCACGCAAGACTCCGATGCAAGACGTCGATGTCAAAGTGATTCGACGTTCCTCCCAGGGGAATTGGCGCATTGAGATCGTGCAGCCCAGGCAGGAAGAGGCTGAACCAGTCGTCGTATTCGAGATTGAACCAGCGTGTCAGGAGATTCTGGCGCCCGTTGTAGTAGCCAAGCTTTGCCTGGAGGCACGCTACGGACGGGCCCGCGTTCATAAACACCCATGACGCCTTCTTGAGTTGCAGTCTGTCGGGTTTGTCCTCGGCGTCGTAGACCGTCAGGTAACTGCCTCGAGCAGCTCGTAGCCCGTGAAGCAAAGCCTTCGGCTTAGTCCTTGGCGCACCTGGCGGAATCAAAAGAATGCTCAGCCAGGAAGGCAGAGCGAGTCCGTTGAGAGCACTGCGGGTCTCCCGGTCGTCGTCCTCGACGAGCAGGAAACCATCAAGCTTCTCCGCGGGATATTCGAGCTCGGCCAGCGAAAGCAGCAACTCTGAGACCGTCTGACGTTTCTCCCGAAAGAGCGGCACCAAGACCGTGTAGCACGGCAGGCGATCCGTTGGGATATGCACGATCTGATCCAGTGGAGGATCGATCGCCGCGTCTTCTTTCCACCCGTGACGAACGACGTTGAGCCGGAAAAGAATCAACGCGATGTACAGGACTGTTGTGACCCCTACCCAGACTTTGGCTGTCAGCAACGGGTCAACGAGAATCCCAAATGCGGTGGGACCGGCAACCATCGTGACAACGAGCCATTGAGTGGGCGACAGTTGTCTCCTGTAGGCGGAGTAATACGGAGTTGCTTGACGGAGGGTGCGAGCGACCGAATCGTTGTCGAGAGGTGAGGCGGTCGTCTTCGGGACTGCTTGATCAGGGTCAGCCGTGTCGGCAAACTCGACCGCACTCAACTCATGCGCGGCTGTACCGGTCGTCGCGCTGCCCGTAGGCCTGGCTTTGATGCGAAATTGGTTCACCGGTACGCCACCGGGCTCATTACCTCCTGCACAACGCCGAACGACTGACCGCCGCGCGACGACGACCCCGTCGGCGCTGCGCCCCTACCGCCCCGACAGGACCGGACGACTGCGCTGACAGGTTCGAAGGCGCCGAAGACGTGTTCTGCGTGCATAGGAAGACGCCGGCGGCCGACCGGAAGCGTCTCGTCTGGCGCTCGGAGTGCTAGGGTGCCGCCGCCGTGGCGAGCATGAGCACGAAGTAACGCGGGGCACCACTTCGGCTTGGGCACTCGTATGCAGTGGCCAAGGCCGAGCTCACCGGACGCAGGCAATTTGTCTTCCCTCTCTTGAGCCGCCTTTTCAGGGAACCGGCCTGGAGGCCAATAGTCAAGTCCGGGGCCTACCCCCCGAAAGTACTGGGCCTTCGAAAATCGCTCGCCACGCGTCTGCGCGGCGGCTTGGCCGCTACGGCTCGATCGATGCGGGAGGCATTCTCAGGTCCTCGAGCAGCTCGTCCCGCGGCCCGTCCTCGAGGGCCACCGGCTCGAGCCGGCCGATCGCACCGATCCGCCCGCTGAACGCCACCAGCGCGTCGACGAGCAGGTCGGCGTCCTGCTGCATTGACGCCAGGTCGTTACGGGCGGCAGCGAGAGCCTCATCCCGCAACCGTTCGAGCAAGGCGTCACGCTCATCTACGAACGAGCGGCGGCGCTCCTCCAGTTCGCGCTCCGCCTCCTCGACCTCCTTGAGCGCAGCCGTCACGATCGCCTCCGCCTCCGCTCGTGCCTCCTGCACGAGCTCGTCGCCGGCGCGGCCAGCCGCCAGCAGCGCCTTGCGCAGCAGCTGCTCAGTCTCCCCCTGATCGAGCTCGTCGACCCGGTCCTGCAGCACTTCGACGCGGTGTCGCAGCTCGTCGCGCTCGCGAACGACGGCCTCGCAGTCCACCCGCCCGGCCTCGAGCTCCCCGACCCGCCGCCCCAGCTCGTCGCGCTCGCGAACGACGGCCTCGTAGTCCACCCGCCCGGCCTCGAGCTCCCCGACCCGCCGCCCCAGCTCGTCGCGCTCGCGAACGACGGCCTCGTATTGGAATGCGATCTCGGTGAGGCGGTTGCGCGTTGCCTCCTCCTGAAGCCCGCGCATGCTTCGCGGCAACTCCGAGCTCCGGATTTGCTCGGCGGTGAGTGAGATTCGAGATGGCTGGCTCATGACGCCGCCGATCGTAACTCGGGTTTGAGCTGCGCACCACCCTCCGCACCGGTGGGCGTCGAGCGATACACCCATCGACGGAAGTACTGTCCGCGAACCCTGAGCTTCGAGAAATCTGGCTGAGTAGGCCCCTTGAGATTGACGCGGGCCCCGATCGCGTCGATTGCCTTTGCATCACGCGTGCCGTACGCGGGTTCGCGGAGCGCCGGCGAGGTACGGCGGCATGAACCTGGCCACCACAACGTGCAACCTCGATCCAGTTCAGGTCGTCGTGGCCGATCCAGCTCTTCTCCTGATTCGCCCACGAGCCCGAGTTCGTAGTCAGGGCTCAGGTCCTCGACCCCTTCCTTCGGCCGGATGCTGCCCCTTTTGGGGGTTTGGTGGGCCGTCCGCCGGCCGATGCATCGTGGAACTATGTTCTTGCGTCGGCCGCGGACCCGTACAGGTATCGGGCGTGCCTGGAGCACCCTCGCGTTGCTCGGGCTGCTGGCGGGCGGAGCGCTCGCGTTCGGCCAGCTGAGCGGTACGCTCGCGGTCTTCAACGCGGCCAGCGAGAACCAGGGCAACGTCCTCGTCGGCGGCTGGGTGCCGGCGCCCAGCGGCACGAACAGTGCGCCGCCCACCTCCGACCCGTACTCGGCCGCGACGCTGTCCTGGACGCCGGGCGCGAATCCGCCGGTCACAAGCCAGACACTCCAGTACGCCGACGGCGGCAGCGGCTCGAATGCCAGCTGTCCGAGCGCCGGCAACGCATCATACGGCGCATTCTCGACGCCGGCAGCCGGCTCCAACAGTGCCTCGGTCATCGGCAACGACATCTCCGACTGGTGGTGCTTCGAGATCAACTCCACCGACGGCAACTGGACGACCGACTACGTCACCTTCCCGGCCGTTCGGATCCTCGTTCCGATCTCGGTCCTGCTGGGAAACGGCGGCGGCACTCCCGGCCAATCCGAGAACGGCGACACGATCACCATCACCTACAACCAAGACGTCTCCGTCAAGGGAACCGTGGCGGTTCACGTCTGCCACAAGCAGAACCTGATCACGATCGGCAGCGGCTGCAGCGGAACACCCTCGATCGGCGAGATCACCGGTGTCAGCGTCGACACCAACAACAGCTACACCGGATCGACGATCGACGTCTCCGGTCCGACGATCACCATCACCCTCCAAAACCAGAGCGGCCTCTCCACCGTTTCAGGCGGCGGCGCCTTCATCGCCACCGGCAGCAAAGTCACCGCCGCCGCAGACGGCACCAACGTCTGCGGCGACACCGCCTGCCAACCCACCAGCAGCGGCAGCTTCTAGGCAGCTCGGCCGGTCGTCGACTTCATCCGCCGGAGGAGTCATCTTCAACCGGCGCGACCGCCGGCCGCTCCGTCAGACGCTGCGCCGCCGGCCTACAGACCGCGCTCGCGGAGCCAGCCGATCACGGAGTCGGCCACCTCGCGCCACCCGCTGTCGATCGTCAGCGAATGCCCGCGGTCGGCGAAGGTCCGAAGCTCGGTGACGGGCGACGAGTTGCGGTAGAGCTTCTGCGTCTGCCGGCTTACCGCTGCGGGGACTGTGTGGTCCTTGCCGCCGGCCGTGATCAGCAGCGGCCCGCGCGCCGCGGTCGTGCGGTCGACGGCCGCGGGTGACCGAGGCGCGACGTTCGCGAGCGCCGCCTCGAAGAGCGGCCTCCCCGGGGACGGGATCGTCCACCGCTCCCAGAGCTCGTCCGACTCCTGCTGGGATACCGCGTTGGCGAATCCGTAACGGAACTGCTTCTTCGTGAGCGAGACGGCGCGATTTCGGTTTGCGGGATTGCGCAGCGCGATCGAGGCAACGCGCAGCGCGGACGGCGGCAGGAACAGCACGCCCTTCGCGGGCGCGGGATCGATCGCCACCGCAGCCGACGCGGAGCCTTCCGAGAGGAGAAGCTGTGCGATCAGCCCGCCGAACGAGTGACCGACGACGATCGGCTTGCGGCCGAGCTTGCCGATCTCGTTCGCGTGGTGTGCGACGACCTCGGCGAGGCCGTGGCCCGCGACTCGCTCGGCGTCGGCGCGCGTCTCGGCGACCGTCTCGCCGTCGCCCGGCCAGCCGAGTGCAGTCGCTGCGTACCCGGCCTCGCTGAAAACGTCAACCCATGGAGTCCACGAGGTGGCATGCAGCCAAAGCCCGTGGACGAAGACGACCGGGGCGCGGCCTGCCTCCACGAGCAGATCCTTCCATCTCGCCGATCCTGAACGCAAACGGAGCTCTCGCGGTCTTGACCCTGTGGGCCTCGGGACAGAGAATCGCCCAACCCGTCAACCCTGGAGGATTCGTGGAGAGCAGCGCCCTCGAAGTTCCGATCGTCGAGGTCGAGCGTCCGCAGCTCAAGCAGAACGCGATCACGTTCCTGTCGAACATCGTGATCGGCGTCGCGTCGACGGCTCCCGCATACAGCCTCGCGGCGACGCTCGGTGCCGTCGCGGCATTCGTCGCCTTCGGCGGCCCCTCGGTGATGATCGTCGCGTTCATCCCGATGTTGTTCATCGCAGCCGCGTACTACTGGATGAACCGCGCCGACCCGGACTGCGGCACGACGTTCTCATGGGTGACGCGTGCGATGGGGCCGCACCTAGGGTGGATGGGCGGCTGGGGAATCATCGTCACCGACATCATCGTCATGCCGAGCCTGTCGGTGATCGCGGGCCAGTACAGCTTCCAGCTCTTCGGCAACGACAGTCCGTCGACCCTCGAGGTGACGATCGTCGGCGTCGCGTGGATCGTCGTGATGACCGCGATCTGCTACATCGGGATCGAGCTCTCGGCACGAACGCAGCAGTTCCTGCTCGGCGCCGAGTTCGCGATCCTCGTCGTCTTCTCGATCGTCGCGCTCGTTCGCGTCTACACGGGCCACGCCACGGGCGTCTCGCACCACATCGCAGCCAGCTGGTTCAACCCATTCGACGTCAAAGGCTTCAACAACTTCACCGAGGCGATCCTCCTCGCCGTCTTCATCTATTGGGGCTGGGACAGCGGTGTCACCGTCAACGAGGAGACCGAGGACTCGAGCACGGCGCCCGGCCGCGCGGCGATCGTCTCGACGCTGGTGCTCGTCGGCATCTACGTCGTCGTCGCCGCCGCGGCGACGGCGTTCGCGGGCCCGAAGGTGCTCGCGGGGAACAGCGACGATATCTTCGCGCCGATCGGCAAGAGCGTCCTCGGCAGCGGGCTCGACAAGCTCCTGATCATCGCCGTCCTGACCTCGGCGTCGGCCTCGACGCAGACGACAATCCTGCCGACCGCCCGCACGGTGCTGTCGATGGCGCGCGCGAAGGCGATCCCGACCAGGTTCGGCGACATCCATCCCCGCTACCTGAGCCCGAGCGTCGCGACGCTCGCGATGGGCGCGGTCTCCACCGTCTGGTACGTCGGCATGACCCTCGTGTCGCAGAACGTGCTCGGCGACTCGATCCTCGCACTCGGCCTCGGCATCGCCTTCTACTACGGCATCACCGGCTTCGCGGCGACGATCTTCTATCGACGCGAGCTGTTCAAGAGCTGGAAGAACTTCGTCCTGATCGGCGTGTTGCCGACAGTCGGCGGTGTGATCCTCACGGCGCTCTTCGTCAAGTCGTGCTTCGACCTGGCGAAGACGAACGCCGGCTCGACGGTCATCTTCGGAGTCGGAGGGCCGCTCGTCATCGGCCTCGGCGCACTCGTGATCGGCATCCCGCTCATGCTGCTCGCACAGTGGAGGCTGCCGGCGTTCTTCAAGCGACGGCCCGAGGTGGCAGATCCCGCGCTCGTGGCCGCCTCGCCGGCCGGCGGTGCCAGGCCGTGAGCTCCGGGGTCGTCGTCGGCTACGACGGATCCGAGGGCGGGAAGGCGGCGCTCCGAGCTGCGCTCGAGCTCGGTCGCGCGTACGGGGAGAGAGTCACGATTGCGTTCGCATACGCCGTGTCGCCGGTCGGGGGCGAGCTGCACGACTACCACGCCGCGCTCCGCGAGCTCGCGACCAGCCGTGTCGCCGAAGCGCTCGGCCTCGCCGCCTCCGACGACACCCAGGACGTGGAGGGCGTCGTGATCGAAGAGGATCCGGCACGCGGCCTCGTCGAGCTGGCGGGGGAGCGCGACGCGCGCGCGATCGTCGTCGGCACACGTGGAGAGAGCCCGGTCATCGGCGCGTTGCTCGGCTCGACGGCGCACAAGCTCCTGCACCTCTCGGACCGGCCCGTGCTCGTCGTCCCGGTCGCTCAGGCACCGCACGCAGGCTAGGAGGCTGCGGGGACGCGTATGGACGCGCCCCCGCTGCCGTTAGTGCCCGAAGATCGGGAAGTGCCGGCGCGGCTCTCGCTCGTGCCCGCGGGCCTTCCGAATCAGCGGCACAAGGAGCAGGACGCCGAGGAGCGCGACCACGCGCTCGGCGATCCCACGCTTGTCCTTCGCGAGAAGCATGCTCACCTCCTGGACGCTTCTCTGAGCGTCGCGCCGTCTCGACACGTCGCCATCAGGGGTTCCGCGGAGGGAGTCCGACCGCGGTGTCGACGGTTCCACACGAGCGGCGTACGCTTGCGTCGTGAAGCACGACCAGGCGACGAAGGTTCCTCGCAAGATCTACGAGGCCGAGTTGCAGCGCCTCCAGGCCGAGCTCGTGAAGATGAAGGAGTGGGTGCGGGCGAGAGGCGAGCGCCTCCTCGTCGTCTTCGAGGGCCGCGATGCCGCGGGTAAGGGCGGTGCGATCAAGCGTGTCAGCGAGTATCTGAACCCACGGACGACTCGCATCGTCGCCCTGCCGGCGCCGACCGAGCGCGAGCGCGGCCAGTGGTACTTCCAGCGCTACGTCGCACACCTACCGGCCGCCGGCGAGATCGTGCTCTTCGACCGAAGTTGGTACAACCGCGCCGGGGTCGAGTACGTGATGGGATTCTGCACGCCCGACGAGTACAGGCGGTTCCTCCAGCAGTGCCCGATCTTCGAGCGCTTGCTCGTCGGGGACGGGATCAGGCTCGTCAAGTACTGGTTCTCCGTCTCGGACGAGGAGCAGGAGCGCCGCTTCCGCTCGCGCCTCGAGGACCCGCTTCGCAGTTGGAAGCTCTCGCCGATGGACTTGGAGTCCCGCGCGCGCTGGGTCGAATACTCGAAGGCGAAGGACGAGATGTTTCGTCCACACCGATATTCCCGAGGCGCCGTGGTACGTGGTCGAGGGCGACGACAAGCGGCGTGCCCGGCTCAACTGCATCCACCATCTGCTCTCCCTCGTCCCGTACGAGGACGTCGTCGAGGTGCCGCTCGAGCTGCCGCGGCGGCCGCCGGAGACGGACTACCAGCGGCCGCCGCGCGATCTCTTCCACTACGTCCCGGACTACACGGCCTCGGTTCTGAGGACCCGGTAGCGCGACCGCAGCGGCCGCGCCACCGGACCGTCGTCCTCAGCCGTTGTTGAAGGGCGCAACGAGCGGGTTGTAGCTCGCGAACAGCCCCTTCGGATTCGGGTACCAGAGCCAGACGTGCATCGTGATCAGCAACGGGTGCCAGAAGCTGAACTTCGCGCCCGTCTGCGGAGCCGTGGTCGGGCAGGCGCTCTGCGCGTCCGCGGGCACGTACGAGCCGTCGGCGTAGTGGCAGCCGGCGCCGAACGAGCCGTACGTCGCACCGGGAATGGGCGGCGTCGACGGCTTCGACGTGAAGACCCATTCGACCGCTCCCAACTGCCACGTACTCCCCTGGTGCTCGTACACGAGGATCGGCGGCTTGGCCGGGTTGAACCCCTTCACGCTCGGGTTCATGTAGTGGTAGCCCATGTTCGGGATCATCTTCGTGATGATCCCGTAGCCGTTCTCCTTCGCGAGCGCGAGGTTGCTCACGTATTTGGCGGTCGCTGCCCGGGCAATGGCGACGTCCTTGACGAGGGCCGACTGCAGCTGGTGCTTCTCGCCCGCCCTGTGACGGGCAGTCCCGGCCGGGGCCGACGAGATCGCCACTGAGGCGACCAGGGCGAGCGCGGCTGACGACCAGGCCCAACGCTTGATGGTCACTCCATCCTCCTTCTGTTGAGTCTTCGACTCCGCGACCGTACGAGCCCGCTGGCCGCCCCGGCATCGGCAGGGCCGCCCAGGTTGGCCGAGGCACATACCCATCTTCGGCCGCATGCGGAGCGGCGTGGTTGCGGCCTCTTCTCGTAGGCGTCACGATCCAGTCGTGGTCGTGCCTGCCGTCTCGGCGTCTGCCGCCGCTGAGCTGCTCGAGCGCGAGGAGGAGTTGGTCGCGCTCGAAGACGCATTCGCGGCGACGCGCCGTGGCGAGGGGCGCCTCGTCTTCGTCTCCGGCGACGCCGGCATCGGCAAGAGCGCGCTCGTACGAGCGTTCTGCTCGCGACAGGAAGACGCCGCCAGGATCCTCGTCGGGTCGTGCGACAGCCTACGGACGCCCCGTCCCCTTGGCCCGTTCGCCGACATCGGCGCCCGCGTCGACGGAAGCCTGGGAGCAGCGATCGCCGCCGGGATGGCGACACCCAAGGTCTTCGATGCTCTCGTGCAGGAGCTCCGCTCCGCGGAGAAACCCACGGTCGTCGTTCTCGAGGACGTCCATCTTGCGGACGAGGCGACGCTCGACATCGTCGGACTGCTCGGACGGCGCGCGGTGCAGCTGGGCGTGCTCGTCGTTACGACCTACCGCACGGACGAGCTTCCGCGGGCGCATCCACTGCGAATCGTCCTCGGCGACCTCGCGACGATCGCCGGCGTCCTTCGCATTCATCTCGACCCTCTGTCACCCGCCGCGGTGGCGACGCTGGCGGCGCCGCAAGGGCTCGATGCCGAGGACCTCCACGCGAAGACGGCGGGAAACCCGTTCTTCGTCACCGAGGTGCTCGCGAGCGGAAACGTCGACGTGCCGGCGACCGTCCGCGACGCCGTGCTCGCGCGCACCGCGCGCCTCGACGACACGGCGCGAGGACTGCTCGACGCCGTCGCGGTCGTCCCGCAGCTGACGGAGCTGTGGCTCGTCGAAGCGATCGCCGGAGACGTGCTCGGGGCGCTGGACGAGTGCCTCGACTCCGGTGTGCTCCGGGCGGAGGAGCGCGGTGTGGCGTTCCGCCACGAGCTGGCTCGGCTGACGGTCGAGGAGTCGATCGACCCCCACCGGCGCGTCCTCCTGCATCGCGCCGTCCTTGCAGCCCTGCGGAGGCCTGCATCCGGCCGGCTCGATCTGGCCCGGCTCGCCCATCACGCCGAGGCGGCCGGCGACACCGCCGCCGTGCTCGAGCTCGCTCCCCGCGCAGGCGAGCAGGCGGCCGCCGTCGGCGCGCATCGCGAGGCCGCCGCGCAATACGCGCGCGCATTGCGGTACGCGGACGGGTTGTCGATGGTGGAGCGCGCCGGACTGCTCGAGCGGCGCGCATTCGAGTGCTACCTCGCGGGCCAGGGGCGCGAAGGCCTTCCCGATCTCGAAGAGGCGATCGCCTGCTACAGGGCGATGGGCGACAGGCAGAAGGAGGGTGCGTGTCTCTGCCTTCTCGCCAGCCGCCGCTGGTGCGAGAGCGAGATGACCGCTGCAGCCGCCGCCATCGACGAAGCGATCGCCGTGCTCGAGCCCCTCGGCGGCTCCCCCGAGCTCGCGCGTGCGTATTCCGCGGCCTCGTCGTTCGCCATGAACGAGGAGAAGGTAGAGGCTGCGCTCGCCTGGGGTGAACGTGCCCTCGAGCTGATCGACGAGGCGGACACGGAGGCCCTCGTCTACCAGCTGAACACGTCCGGTTCCGCCGAGCTCCTCCAAGCTCGGCCGGAAGGGCGCGATCGGGTCGAGCGGAGCATCGAACTTGCCGAGGCAGCCGGATTGGAGGTGGATGTCGGCCGGGGCTTCCTCCAGCTCGCGTGGATCGCCGCTCGCACACGCGACTTCGAATGGGCGCGCCGCCTGGCGGAAGGCATCGAGTACTGCACGCAGCATGGACTCGAGCTGTGGCGTCTCTACCTGCTCGCGTACCGCGCGCGGATGGAGCTCGACCGTGGACGCTGGGAGGACGCCGCCGACTCGTTGTCCGTCATCCTCGGCCCTTCCACCGAGCAGCCGCTCGTCCGCATCCTCGCCCTGACGGTGCTCGCCACGGTGCGAACGCGCCGGGGCGATCCCGAGAGCGCGCCGCTGCTCGAGGAGGCGCTCTCGCTCGCGGCCGGCGTGGACGATCTGCAGCACCGTGCGCCGGTGGCGATCGCCCGCACCGAGGCGGCGGCTTACGCGGGACGAAGCGATCTCGCGGCGGCGGCGTCCGACGACGTGCTCGCGCTCGCACTCGAGCGGGGAGCCGTTTGGGTATCCGGCGAGCTCGCGTTCTGGCGGTGGCGCGCCGGGATCGTGGAGGCGTGCCCGGCCGGGATCGCGGAGCCGTTCGCGGTGCACCTCTCCGGTGACTGGCGGGCGGCGGCCGCGCGCTGGCAGGAGCTCGGCTGCCCCTACGAGGCGGCGCTCGCGTACGCCGACGCGGACGATCCCGACCGCCTGCAGGACGCGCTCGACCAGCTCGGGCAGCTCGGCGCCGCAACGGCCGCCGCAACAGTCACGCGGCGCCTGCGCGACCGCGGCGTCCGCGGGCCGCGCCCGTCCACCCGCCGCAACCCGGCCGGGCTCACCTCCCGCCAGGTCGAGGTCCTGCAGCTCGTCGCGGACGGGCTCCGAAATGCGGAGATTGCGGAACGGCTCGTGCTCTCGCAGCGCACGGTCGAGCACCACGTCGCCGCGATCCTCGACAAGCTCGGCGCGCGCACACGCGCAGAGGCGAGCGCCGAGGCCGTACGGCTCGGCCTCTCCGATCCAAGTTAGGTAGCGGCCGTCCCGCAACCTGGGCAACGCCGCCGATGCGAGCTCGGGCCGGTGCGCGTAGCGTCGGTCCCGTCAGTCGCGGACCGAAAGGAGAGCGAGATGCCGAGATACGTCGTCGAACGCAGCTTCCCGGGCGGGCTCGCCATCCCCGGTGGAGCCGAGGGTGCGCGGGCATGTCTCACCGTCGTCAAGCGCAACACCGACGAGGGCGTCACGTGGGTCCACTCGTACGTGAGCGACGACGGGCAGAAGACGTTCTGCATCTATGACGCCCCCAGCCCGGAGGCGATCCGGAAGACCGCGTCTCGCAACGAGCTCCCGGTCGATCGCATCACCCAGGTTCGCGTCCTCGACCCGTACTTCTATGCGCAGGAGATCGCCGTGCGCGCCCGTTGAAAAAAGTGCCTGCGGACTCGCCGGCACGTCGTACACTGACGTATGGTCCTGTGCCCGCGGTGCGGCGAGGAGAACCCCGACCGGTTCCGCCTCTGCGGCTTCTGCGGGGCCGAGCTGGCTCCGGCGCTGCCGGCCCAGGAAGTGCGGAAGACGGTGACGATCGTCTTCTCCGACCTCAAGGGCTCGACCGCGATGGGCGAGAAGCTCGACTCCGAAGCGGTGCGGGAAGTGATGTCGCGCTACTTCGACGAGATGCGCGGCGCGCTCGAGCGGCACGGCGGCACGATCGAGAAGTACATCGGCGACGCGATCATGGCCGTCTTCGGCCTGCCGAGGCTGCACGAGGACGACGCGCTCCGCGCCGTCCGCGCGGCCGCCGACATGCGCGATCGATTGGCGGCCCTGAACGTCGAGCTCGAGGCCCACTGGGGCGTCACGATCGGAAATCGCACGGGGATCAACACAGGTGAGGTCGTCGCCGGCGATCCCGCCTCGGGGCAGCGTCTGGTCACCGGCGACACCGTGAACACGGCCGCCCGCCTCGAGCAGGCGGCGCCGACGAACGAGATCCTCCTCGGTGATGCGACCTACAGGCTCGTCCGGCACGCAGTCGAGGTGGAGCCGGTGGAGCCGCTCGAGCTGAAAGGGAAGGCGGAGCGCGTTCCTGCCTTCCGACTCGTCGCGATCCGGGACGCCGAGACGGTGGAGCGCCGGTACGACCGGCCGCTCGTCGGGCGTACGCGCGAGCTCGAGCTGCTCGACGACGCCCTCAGCGTCGCGCGACGCGACCGTGTCTGCCGTCTCGTCACGGTCGTCGGCGAGGCCGGGGCGGGCAAGTCGCGCCTGCTCGAGGAAGTCGCCCGGCGCCTCGGCGGCGACGGCCGGCTCGTCCGCGGGCGCTGTCTTCCGTACGGGCGCGGGATCACGTTCTGGCCGCTGCTCGAGATCGCGCGCGAGGCTGCCGGCATCGGCGACGAGCACACCCCGGAGCAAGCGCGGGCGAAGCTCCTCGAGCTGACCGGGCCCGACGGCGCGGACGCCGTCGCCCGCGTCGCCTCCGCGATCGGGCTCGCCGACGGCGACTCGCCGCTCGACGAGGTCTTCTGGGGAGCGCGGCGGTTCTTCGAGCTCGTCGCCGCCCGAGAGCCGCTCGTCATCGCCTTCGAAGACATCCACTGGGCCGAGGGCGCCCTGCTCGACTTGATCGAGCACCTTGTTGCGACCTCGGCGGGCGCGCCGCTCGTGGTTCTCTGCGCCGCCCGGCCCGACCTCTTCGAGGTGCGCCCCGGCTGGCGCGAGCACGGCACGACGATCGAGCTCGAGCGCTTGACCGACGAGGAGAGCGCGCTCGTCGCCGAGAACCTGCTCGGATCGGCCGAGCTCCCGGAGGCCGCCCGGCAGCGCATCGTCGCGGCGGCGGAGGGGAACCCTCTCTTCGTCGAGCAGCTGCTCGCGATGCTCATCGACGACGGCGCCCTGCGCGAGGAGGACGGGCACTGGGTCGCGACCGGTGAGCTTCTCGAGCTTGCGCTGCCGGGGACGATCCAGGCTCTGTTGACCGCGCGACTCGACCTGCTCTCACCGCAGCAGCGCGCCGTCATCGAGCCGGCGTCGGTGATCGGGCTCGTCTTCGAGCGCGAGGCGGTGAGCGAGCTCGTCGCCGAGGCCGTGCGGCCGGGCCTCGACGAGCATCTCGCCGAGCTCACGCGGAAGCAGCTCGTCCGGCCGCAGCCGGGGGACAGCAGCGTGTTCCGCTTCCACCACATCCTCGTCCGCGACGCCGCCTACCAGGGGATCCTGAAGCGGACGCGGGCAAGCCTGCACGAGCGCTTCGCCGACTGGGCCGAGCGCGTCAACCGGGAGCGAAGCCGCGAGACCGAGTTCGAGGAGATCCTCGGCTACCACCTCGAGCAGGCGCGGATGTGCCTCGCCGACCTCGGTCCGCTCGACGAGCACGGCCGTGCGGTCGGCCGCCGCGCCGCGATGTTCCTCGCGGCCGCCGGGCGCCGCGCCTTCGGCCGCGGGGACATGGCCGCTGCCGCGAACCTCCTCCGTCGTGCTGCGGCGCTCCACCCCGAGCAATCGCGGGAGCGGATCGAGCTGCTGCCCGACCTCGCCGAGGCGATGCAGGACGCAGGCGAGTTCGCGTGGGCGCAGCTCTACGCCGACGAGGCGCGTACCGGCGCGGCCGCGCTCGGCGATCCCGTGCTCGAGGCGGATGCGATCCTCACCGGACTGCTCGTCCAGCACCACGTGACGACCGACCTCGATGCCTGGCGCGCGGAGGTCGAGCGCGAGACGAGCCGCATCATTCCGATGCTCGACGAGGAGACGTCGCCGATCGTCCTCGCCAAGGCGTGGCGGATGGTCAGCTACGTCCACGGCACGGTCTGCCGCTGGGAGGAGACCGCGCTCGCGAACCAGCGGGCGATGCACCACGCCCGGGTCGCGGGCGACCGCTCGCGCGAGGCGCGTGCTGCATCGGGGTACGCGCACGCGCTGGGCTGGGGGCCGAGCTCGGTCCCGGACGCGATCGGCCGGCTCGAGGAGATCCTGGCGAACGGCCTCTCGAACGGCCGCGCCGAGGCGATCGTGCTCCTCATGCTCGGTCAGCTCCACGCGATGGCGACGCGCTTCGACGAGGGGCGCGAACTCTGCGAGCGTGCGCGGCGGCTGATCGAGGATCGCGGCGGCGGTGTCCTCGCGCACGCGCTCTCGATCGCCGGGCCTGCTCGTGTCGAGCTGCTGGCGGGCCGGACGGACGCCGCCGAGGAGCTGCTGCGGCGTGACTTCGACGACCTGACCGCGCTCGAGGAGAACTACTATCGCCCGCTCGTGGCGGCGGTCTGGGCGCAGGCGCTCTTCGACTTGGGACGCCACGACGAGGCCGAGGCCGCCACGCGCACCGCCGACGAGCTCGGAACTCCCGACGACGTCGAGACGCAGGCCGTGTGGCGCAGCGTCCGCGCGAAGGTCCTCGCACGCCGCGGTGAGGGCGGCGAGGCGCTCGCGCTCGCCGAGCAGGCGGTTGCGCTCCTCCGCGAGACGGACGCGCCCGTCATGCAGGCGGACGCGCTCCTCGACCTGGCCGACGTGCTCGCGGTCGCGGGACGGACGGAGGAGGCGGTGGCGGCCGCCGTCGAGGCGCGGCTCCGCTACGGCCTCAAGGGCGACCTCGTCGGCGCCGCCCGCGCGGAGGCGTGCCTCGACGAGCTGGGCCATCCGGAGGCATGGGCGGCGGAAGCCGAAGCCTCCGCCGCCCGTTTACACACGTAGGTCAGTGGTAGCCGGGGTCGTTCGCCGTCCCGGTCACCTTCAGGACAACGGTGCCCTCGTCGGCGTCGCCGTCGGTGGTGTCGTTGGCGGTCAGCGACTGGATGCACGAATCGGTGGAGACCGGCGCGGTCGGCCAGCCCCCGGGGTTGTCGCCCGAGTTGCAGAACGGAACCGCGACCTGGGTGGAGACGTCGGGATAGTTCGGGTACTCGAACAGGCCCTTACCGCCGTTGTCTCCCGAGAACGGCAGGAACTCGTCCGGGAAGTTCAACGTCGCGGTCACCTGCGAGCCGTTCGGCACCTTGACGATGAAGTCGGCGCCCCTGGTGCTCGGGTCGGTCGCGACACCCGCCACGATCGGCGTGCACGGGAGGTTGCCGGGCGATCCGGCCGTCACCTGCGTCTGCGCGCTCGAGTTCTCCCACTGCTGCTGGTTGCCGCTCGTGGCGGTCACCGTCCCTCCTGAGCCGACGCACCCGCTCGCCACGGCCAGCGTCGTCGAACCATTCGCGATGGTGAAGGCGTTCGCGGTCGCAGTCGCGGCCAGCACACCGCCCCGCGGGGGCGACGCGCTCAGGAACGCGGCCAGACCGCTCACCGTCACGGATCCGGTCGTATTGGACGGGACGGTGAACTTGAACGCGCGGCTCGCCGCCTGCCCGGCCCCGACCTGCCCGACGATGCACGCTACCCGGGTCGGGGAACCGGGCACGGAGACGCACCCGTTCGCGAGCGGGACGCTGACGTTGAACGGGAAGGTGAACGTCAAGGTGACGGCGCTGTCCGCCGTCGTACCGGTGTTCGTGAACGTCGCCTGGACGACCGCCGTGCCTCCGGGCAGGAGCGAGCCCGGCAGGAGCGTCATCGTGAACGTTCCCGGCGCGCCCAGCGCGGCGGCGCTGCCGGCAGCCTCGAGTGCGGCCGCCGCGACCGCCGCGACGACCGCGAGCCGAATCCAAAGTCGTTTGCCTCCCATCGCCGGTCCCCTTTCAGCCGCAGTTGCATGGTCCGCGCCCGCCAGACCCTCGCGGGACAGCCTTTCGCGCGCGCCGCCGCATGTCAATGACGGGCCCAAGCTCGGGGGAATAGCGCCCCCTGCCGAAGCGTTGTCCACCTATACCGTTGAAGTAAGCAACGATTAGGAGGACAAACAGTAGTGCGTTCTGCCACCACCATCCGGAAGGACCGGCGCTGGAGCGCTCTCGCGCTCATCGTCACCGCGCAGTTCATGGTCATCCTCGACGTGGCCATCGTCAACGTGGCCCTGCCGTCGATCAAGGCCGACCTCGGCTTCTCGGAGACCGCCCTGCAGTGGGTGATCTCCGCGTACGCCATCCTCTTCGGCGGCGTCCTGCTGCTCGGCGGCCGCCTGGCCGACATCCTCGGCCGCCGGCGCCTGTTCGTCGCGGGCCTCGCCGTCTTCTCGCTGAGCTCGCTGCTCTGCGGCCTCGCATGGTCGTCGAGCTCGCTGATCGTGTTTCGCGCCGTGCAGGGCCTCGGCGGCGCCCTGCTCGCGCCGGCTGCGCTCTCGCTCCTGATGACGCGCTTCGCCGAAGGCCGCGAGCGCAACCTCGCGCTCGGCATCTACGGCGCAGCGTCAGGGAGCGGCGCCGCCGTCGGCGTCCTGCTCGGCGGCATCCTCACCTCGTACCTGAGCTGGTCGTGGATCTTCTTCATCAACGTGCCGGTCGGGATCGCGGCGATCGCCCTGACGCCCGTCGTCCTCCAGGAGAGCAGGGCCGGGCTCGGGCACCGGCACTTCGACATCGCCGGTGCCTTCACGGTCACCTCGGGGCTCATGCTCCTCGTCTACGCGCTCACGCGCGCGACCACCGACGGCTGGGGCTCGATGACCACCCTCGGACTTCTCGGCGGCGCGGCTGCGCTCATGATCGCCTTCGTCGCGATCGAGATGCGGTCGGCGTGGCCGCTCCTGCCGCTGCGCATCTTCCGCTCGCGGACCCTGTCGGTGGCGAACGGCGCGATGGCGATCGTCGGGTCGGTCGCGTTCTCGGAGTTCTTCGTGCTCTCGCTCTACCTTCAGAGCGTTCTCCACTACTCCCCGGTGCAGAGCGGTGTCGCTTTCATCGGCTTCGCCGGCACCGTCGTCGTCATCTCGAACGTGGCGCAGTTGGTGGTCGGGCGCATCGGCGTGCGACCCACGCTCGCCGCGGGCCTCATGCTCTCCGCCCTCTCGGTGGGCGTGCTCACTCGGCTACCGGTGCACGGCCACTACTTCTGGGATCTCTTCCCGGCGTTCGTGCTCGGCGGCGCTGGCATGGGCCTCTCGTTCGTGCCGGTCACCATCGCGAGCCTCGCCGGCGTCGAGCGCGCGGATGCCGGGGTCGCCTCCGGCCTCGTGAACACTGCGCGGCAGATCGGCGGCGCGATCGGGCTGGCGGCGGTCAGCGCCATCGCCGCCTCGTCGACGAGCGACTACGTGCACGGTCACCGATTCCTCGCCGCTTCGAGCGGGCTCGCGCTCGATCACGGATTCCGCACGGCGCTCTGGACGCTCACGGGTGTGCTGCTCTTCGGGGCTCTGCTCGTCTCGACGCTTCTCGGCCCGCCGCGCGCCGCCCGGCAACAGGTGGAGGAGGACGTTCCCGTGCTCGACCGGGCGGCCTGAGCCGCCGCCCGGAGGCTCGGCGGCGGCGGTCGCCCTGAACGGCGTACTCGGTGGCCGACCGATGAGTCTCGCCCCGACCGAGCGTCTGAAGGGCATACGTCCAACGAGCCAGGAGGATCAGATGTCGCAGGTCGCATCACAGCTCAACCTCACCAAGGTCGGCCGCGTCTGCGTCACGGTGTCCGACACCGACCGGTCGATCGAGTTCTACGAAGGGCTCGGCTTCGAGAAGGTGGTCGACGTCCCGATGGGCCCGGGCATGCGCTGGGTCGAAGTCGCGATCCCGGGCCACGAGACGACCATCGCCCTCGCGCCGCCGCCGGAAGGCCGGTCGGCGGGCGGAAGCGAGACCGGGATCTGCCTCGACACGAGCGACGTCGACGCCGACCACGCCGCCCTGAAGGCAGCGGGCCTCGACGTCGACGCGGAGGTCACCCGCTACGGCGGGCCCGTCCCGCCGATGTTCTGGCTACGCGATCCGGACGGCAACTCGCTCATCGTCGTCGAGCCGCAGTCGTAGCCGCTCTAGTCAGGCCCGCCTCCCGAGCGTACGATCGGGCCGTGTTTCGGGTGGCGGGCCTCGCCTTCGCACTCTCGCTCGTCCTCGCAGCGTCGGCGCGGGCTGCCGGGCCGCCGTCGCCGTGCAAGCTCGTCACCGTCGCCGAGGTGAAGGCCGCCTTCGGCGGCGCCGTCGCCGGAGGCAAGATCGACAACAGCCTCCCGAGCGGGCCGCAGTGCGTCTTCCACGTCAAGCACTCGAATCTCGGCGTGGACGGCGACGCGATCGTCTTCGTCACGCCCGGGCAGAGCGCGGCCACGTTCAGGATCGCGAAGAAGACCGTGCCCGGAGCAGTCGGCGTCGGCGGGATCGGGACCGGCGCCTTCTACGACCCGCACACGACATCGATCGAGCTCCTGAAGGGGAACACCGTCGCGAGCGCGCAGGGTGTGTTTCTCGGCGCATCGAACGCGGCGAAGGCCAAGGCCGACGTGATCGTGCTGGCGAAGGCCGTCGCCAAGCATCTGTAGCGGCTGCCGGCGCTCACGGCGCCGTGCTGCAGATCGTGTGGGTCACGCCGCCCATCACGCCCGCCTCGATCCGCGTGACGCAGTTCGGCGGCGGTGCGTGACGGCTGCCGCCGCTGAGAAAGACGCCCGCAGGCGTGGCGAGGAGCACGGCGGCCGCGACCCCGAAGAAGAGGCGGTCGCGGCCGTTGACGCGCCGCCGGAGGCGCTCGCTCTCCGCGGGCATCGCCTAGAACGACACTGCCACGCCGCGGGGTAGGACGAGCACGGGGCAGCTCGCGAGCTCGATCAGATACTCGGCGGCGGCGCTGACGGTGACGCGCCCATTCACCGTCCCCGGCTTCGAGCCGACGACGACGAGGTCCGGTGCGCGACCCGCGGAGTCGACCACCTCCGCGCCGAGCTTCGACGCGAGCGCCTCTGCGGTCTCGCGTGTGCACGGATCGCCGTCCTCGCTCACCAGGCGGATGGTGCGGATCGGCTTGTGGTTGCTCTCCGCGTAGCCGGACGGAGCGAGCGCGAGCGCGACCGGGCCGCCTTCGAGCAGACGCTTGGCCGTCGCCTGCGGGTCGACGTGGCCTCGCGCCGTGCGGTACTCCGACCCGAACACGATCAGCTCGGCGCCGCGGTCGAGCGCGAGCTTTCGCAGCCCTTCCGCCGTCGACGCGTTGTCGACGACGTGGAACGGGACATCCGTCGGCGAGTCGGGCTCGGGCTCGTGCAGATGGCTGACGTAGGCGAGCTCGAGCGACGCGCCCGCCCCCGCGAGGACCCTGCCGAGGGCGAGCGCGTCTCGGTCGTTGTCGGTGCCGTCGTACGAGACGATGACGGTCGTCACGTCTGGGCCGCCGGAACCGCCGCCGTGGCCGTTGCTCCTTCGGGAAGCCCGTGCGGGAACGCGAGCGACGGGATGTCGGAGGGGTAGACCTCGTGGCCGTGCACGGCGAGATCGCCCATCTCCATGTCGTGCTCGCTCATCCGCAAGGGCACGAAGACGCCGACGAGCTTCAGCAGGATGAACGTCCCGATGCCGGAGAAGAGGATCACCCAGGCCGCGGTGAGCGCCTGCCACTTGAGCAGATGCAGCCCGCCGGTGACCGAGAAGCCGGGCACGACCTGCATCGCCGAGTCGGCGAGGAGACCGGTGAGCAGGCCCCCGAAGAGCCCTGCGAAGCCGTGCGTGTAGACGACGCCGAGGGTGTCGTCGACGTTGCGGAAGGGCCGGAGCAATGCGAGGTAGTTGTACGCGACGTAGACGAAGAGAGAGGCGACGACGCCGATCACGATCGCGCCCCAGCCGTTGACGAAGCCGGCGGCGGGCGTGATCGCCACCAGGCCGACAATCATCCCGTTGACGCTTCCGATCAGCGACGGCTTGCGCTTCGTCGCGTAGTCGCAGCCGACCCAGGTGAGGAAGGCGACCGCCGTCGCGAGGTTCGTGTTCAGGACTGCGGACGCCGCGTCAGCTCCTGCGTTGTAGGGGTCGCCGCCGTTGAAGCCGTTCCATCCGAGCCAGAGGAGGCCGGCGCCGACGGCAACCATGGCGAGGTTGTTCGGCGCGTCGATCTCGCGATCGCGGGCGAGGCGCGGGCCGATCACCCAGGCGGCGATGAAGCCCGACACGCCTGCGGACAGATGGATGACATAGCCGCCGGAGAAGTCGACTGCACCCTTGTGCGCGAAGTAGCCGCCGCCCCAGATCAGGAACGCGTTGACGGTGTAGATGCAGCTGCCCCACAGCAGCGTGAAGGGAATCCACGCCTTGAAGTTGACGCGCCCGAGCACGGAGCCGAGCATGAGGATCGGCGTGATCGCCGCGAAGACGAACTGGAAGTAGGCGAGCGTCGACGTCGGGAAGTCCACCTTCCCGACGAGTGGGATGTTTCCCTGTCCCTGAAGCGAGTTGTGCCCGAGGATGTTCCCCGGCTGCCCGATGAACATCCCGAAGAACCCGTGGCTCGAGATGCCGTGCCACGGATTGCCGAACCCCATCTTGTAGCCGTATAGCACCCACTCGACGAGGACGATCGCGAAGGCGATGAAGGCGAGCATCATGCTGTTGACCGACCAGCGCTTCTGCATGACGCCGCCGTAGAGGACGACGAGGCCGGGAACGCTCATCAGCCCCACGAAGGTCGCCGCGGTCATCTGCCAGGCGTTGTCGCCCGGATTCAGGTACGAGGGATACAGGGCCGACGCGAGCACTGCCGCACTCCTTCCGTTGGTCCAAACAAAAAAGCCCCAGGTCTCCGAGAGACCTGAGGCGACATTGCCTCCGCGGGCGGCGTCGTGGCCGTCCGTGCACCGAAGGGTACACCGGGCTTCGGCGGGACAACAGCCAAAACCGGTCAACGAGGGGCGCGTACAGTCTCGGAATGGAGCTTGTCCGTGCGGAAGCGCTCGCCGCGCGCGGAGCGTTGGCGCACCTCGACGACGAGCGTGTCGATGCCGCGCTCGACCTCACGATCGGGCTTCTGGGCGAGCGCGCGGACGAGATCCTCGCCGCGAATGCCCGCGATCTGGCGGCCGCGGCGGCGCTCGACGAGGGCGCGCGCGACCGGCTCCGCCTCGACGGGGCACGGCTGCGGACGATCGCCGAGGGCGTACGCGCGACGCGCGCACTCCCGCCGATCGAGCGCGGCGTCCGCACCTGGACGCTCCCGAACGGCCTCGCAGTGGAGGAACGCCGCATCCCGATCGGAGTCGTCGGGGCGAACTTCGAGGCGCGGCCGAACGTCGCGGTCGACATCGCCTCGCAGGTGCTGAAGAGCGGGAACGCGGTCGTGCTCCGCACGGGCGCCGCCGCGCTGGGGACGGTGACCGCGCTCGTCGACCGTGTGCTGCGTCCGGCGCTCGGCGAGGCCGCTGCTGCCGTGGGCCTCGTGCGCGCGCCCGAGCGCGCCGGCGCGGAGGCGCTCGTCTCCATGCCCGGGCTCGTCCCGCTCGTCATCCTCCGCGGAAGCGGCGCCTCCACCGCCGCGCTCGCACGACTGGCCGCCGAGCACGGCGTTCGCGCCCTCGCCCACGCCGAGGGCGGCGGTGTGCTCTATGCCCATTCCTCCGCCGATCGCGCGAAGCTCGACCTGCTCGTCCGCACGAGCCTCGACCGCCTCGGCGTGTGCAACCGGCTCAACCTCGCGCTCGCCGACACGGTCGAGCTGGCGGATGCGATCGCATCAGCCTGCGCCGAGCTCGGAGTCGCGGTCGCCGCCGAGCTTCCGCCGAGCCGCGAGTGGGCGCTGGAGCCCGACCGCATCGGGACGATCACGCTCCGCGTCGTCGCCGGCCTCGACGAGGCGGTGCGCGTCGCGAACGAGGAGACATCCGGGCTTGCCGCCGCGATCGTCGCCGAGGACGGCGCCGCGGCCGGACGCTTCCTCGACGGCTACCGCGGCACGGCCGCGTTCTGGAACGCACCGACGCGGTTCGCCGACGGCTTCGAGCTGCTCGGGACGCCCGAGACCGGGATCAGCGTCGACCGCGTCCCCGGTCCGCGCGGCCCCGTCACGTACCGCGACCTGTGCCTGCGCCAATACCGCGT
>Ga0070731_10001482_pt1 | contig 24215 bp, 17 predicted proteins | sample Coa_R1_2_FD_66448 | JGI IMG/M metagenome (GOLD analysis project Ga0070731, IMG submission 66448) | Surface soil microbial communities from Centralia Pennsylvania, which are recovering from an underground coalmine fire - Coalmine... | ecosystem: Environmental > Terrestrial > Soil > Unclassified ... | reverse complement strand
GACGATCCTGCGTATTTTTGTTTCACGGCGGTGGCTCCTTTCGCTGATTCCCATGTTTTCGCAAACACAAGTTTCAGCACCACCGCCCTTATTTTTCAACTACATTCGGGACATCCTGCCGTTAATTTTGCAGAATCTTTCCGCAGAACTTTTTCAAACGCAGCCTCGCCCTCTGGCAGTTGACGTCTTTTGGCTTCGTCGCGGAGAAACACAAAGGCTTAACGTTGCTCTTACTCAATCAAAATCCGGACAGTTAAATATCGATCTCATCTGCACCGGCGTTACGAAAGAGTATCTGAAACTAACTGGAGCGGTAACATAGTCAGGATTCCAAATTTGCAAATCTTTAGCGAAACTGAACACAGACATATCGCCGATTAAATTCCGCGGTATACTAATGAGATTCATTCCTCCCGCGCCTCAAACCGCGAAACCTTCTTCAACTCCTCCCACGCCTCCTTCTCCGCTTTGCTCAGCGTTTTCGGCGTAACGATTCGAATTTCCGCGTAGAGGTCGCCGGCTTCGCCGCGCGGGTTGGGGATGCCTTTTCCTTTCAGGCGCAGCTTCTGGCCGCTGCTGGCGCCGGCGGGGACTTTCAGCGAGACGGCGCCGGCGGGCGTGGGAAGCGAGAGCTCCGTGCCGAGCGCGGCTTCCCACGGGGCCAGGGCGAGGTCGATGAACAAATCGCGGCCGCCGACGCGGAATTGCGCGTGCGGTTCGAGTTCCACGAGCAGGTACAGATCGCCGGGCGGCGCGCCGTGTTCGCCGGGCGAGCCTTGTCCGGCGAGGCGGATTTTCTGGCCGCTGACGACGCCCTGCGGAATCCTGACTTTGAGGTCGCGCTTGGCGTTGCGCAGGCGGCCCTTCGGACCGCGCTCGCGCGTTTCCAGCGTGATGGTGCGCTCGGTACCGTGGATGCTGTCTTCGAGCGGGATGCGGATGCGCACTTGCTGATCTTCGCCGGCTTCGGGACCGCTGTGCCACGCCGCGTTGCCGTCGTCGGCTTCGTCGGCGGATTGGCGAAACCCTCCGCCGCCCACGTTGCGGAAGCCGCTGAATCCGCCGAAGCCGCCGCCGAAGAGCGACTCGAAGAAATCGCTGAAATTGTTCGCGGTCGGGCCGGTCGCGGAACGGCCGCGACCGAAACCGCCGAAGCCTTCCCAGCCGGGCGGCGGCGTGAAATCCTGGCCGTCGCGCCAGTTCGATCCGAGCGTGTCGTATTTTTTGCGCTTGTCGGGATCGCGCAGGACTTCGTAGGCTTCGCCGAGTTCCTTGAATTTGTCTTCGGCGTCGGCGGCTTTGTTCACGTCGGGATGGTATTTGCGCGCGAGGCCGCGGTAAGCGGCTTTGATTTCGTCCTGGGTCGCGGTGCGGGGGACGCCCATGATTTCATAGTAATCGCGGAATTTTACGGCCATTGATGAGGTCCAGGAATCTTAGGCGCGAAAGGCGCGCCGGTGCATGGATCACTTTAAGGAATCGGGTGGTGAATTCAATGAAATGAACGCGAGAGTGAATGTCCGCGCGCTTCCCCTCACCCCGCGCATGAGTACATGCGTCGGCCCTCTCCCGGAGGGAGAGGGGAACGGCGGCGTTTCGCTTCGCGAAACTGCGTGCAGGCGGGATGCCTGCACCACGGGGCTATTCGCTTAAGATGATCTTGGTCATGGTTGTGCGATGCGGTTTTAATTTCAAGCGGAATTGAAGCGAGCTGCGGCGTTTGATTTTTCGACGGCGACGAAGTTGGCGCGGCGTGCCGAGCAGCGCCTGCCAATGGCCTTTGATAAACGCGCCGATGAGCTTCGTGATTTTTTCGGACGCAGCGGCTCTGCCTTTGCCTTTGCCGCACAGGACCGCGTACAGCATTAAGAGGTAGCGATACCAAGTCCAGAACGGGAACGCGACGAGCATCGCCAAAGTAAAATTCTTCAGCGCGACGAAATAATGATTGCGCTCAACAAGCTGCATTTTAAACGCCGAATAACTGCTGCTGCTCGCCGAATATTTGTGGTACACGACCGCGCGCGGCGCGCTGACGGCGTTCCACCCGGCCCACACCGCGCGCAGGCCGAAATCCATGTCCTCGCAATAAGCGAAAAAATCGTCGGCGAAGAGGCCGGTTTCGTCGAGCATTTCGCGCGTGAGCAACGCGGCGCAGCCGCTGGGCATGAGGATGTCCGTAAGAGCATCGTACTGGCCTTCGTCGCGCTCGCCACGCCCGCGCCCAATCCCGATGCCGTCCGGCCCCATGAGCAAACCGCCGACTGAATCAATCTGCGTGCGGTCAAAGAAACTCAAAATCTTCGGCGCGACCATTCCAACACGCACATCTTTGGGCGCGGATTCGATCGCGCGCACCAGTTCCGCGAGAAAATCCGGCGCGCATTCCGTATCGTTGTTCAAAAGTACAATGTATTTGCCGCGTGATTCTTTCAATCCCGCATTGTTTCCGCCAGCGAATCCCGTGTTTCCTTCAAGCGCGACGCTTCGAATCTCCGGCATAAGTTCGCGCGCGACTTTGAGCGAATTGTCCGACGACCCGTTGTCCACAAAAACAGTATCAAAATCGCGATACGTTTGCGCCTTCAGCGAATTGAAACAATCCCCAAGCAACCGTTCGCCGTTGAAATTCACGAGGATGACAGAGACGGTGGGCATTGAAGACAAGTCCTGAGTGCTGAGTGCCGAGTAACAGCGGGGCGCGCTTTTCGCGCAATGATACTCAGGAAACTCTCTTGAAATCAAAAACTTTAAGGGAAGCGGGCGTCTTTCCCCTCACCCCGCGGGCGGGTACGCCCGTCGGCCCTCACCCGGAGGGAGAGGGCAACAGCGCGGTGCTTCGCGCGCGATTCTCAGCACTCAGGACTCAGCACTATTCAATCTCGATATGGCTGATCGCCTTCTTGTTGATCAGCGCGAGTTTGTCTTCGCTGAACAGAAGCAGGAAGAGGTCGTTGGTGTTGAGCAAATCGAGCGGGCGGCGGTGTTCGGGGCTCAGATCGCCTGTGAAACAGACGCCTTGATACGAGCCGCCGCCGGCGTCGCTGCGCACGTAGACTTTGACTGCGTAGATGAATTCGTTGTCGGGGCGGAAGAAAATATCCTTGATGTTTGGCGCTTCGAAATCGACGCTGCGAATCGCTTCGCGGTTGAGGAAGACCATGCCGTTCGGCGTTTTGAACGGAACGAACGAGCGCGAGACGTCGTTGAGCAGATCGAGCAGCGTTTCCATGCCGCCGCGCATCGGCGACGCCGACGCCAGAAAAAATTGCCCGGTGTTGACCGCGCCCCCAAAAAGCGTCACAGTCGCGGAGATCGCGTGCTTGCTGACGATGAGATTGACCGGCATAGTCACTCCCGTATCGAATTTGTCGTGCATGGTCGTATTCGTGCCTTTCCCCTCACCCCGCGGGCGGGTACGCCCGTCGGCCCTCTCCTGGAGGGAGAGGGCAACAGCGGCGCGAGCGCGCGGCTGACGAAAGCCAAGGGCACCGCGCGCATTAAGGTAAGACTAAACTTAAATCGCGCAAGGACACTCTTGCCGTAATTACGGCGCGTCGAGTGCACGAGTGATTTTCGTGAAGAGATCGCCGATCGCGGTGGCCTTCTCTTTTCCGTTGGGCAATTGCTCGGCTTTGCTCAGCGCGCCGGCGGCTTCAACTTGAAGGCCGCGGTTGAAGGCGAAGACAGCGATGCCCAATTGGTCGTCGAGGCTGTTTTGCGTCGCGAGCGGGAGCAGGAGATTGAGCACTTGCGCCGGCGGGAATTTATCCCACGGCGTGATCTTCACGCCTTTGTTTGCGCCGCCGCGGACGAGGATGTGCAGGCCCTTGTCGTCGAAGTCGATGATGTCGTCGCCGACGGGATCGTCCTTGCGCGGGAAAAGCTGCAGCGGCGATTCGTGCTTGGGATGCTTCTTGATTTGATCGAGCAGCTTGGCACGGCAGCGTTCGTAAAGGCCTTCCTCGTAATTAATGAGCGTTTGGAAATCCGCCGCGTCGCGCTTTTGCTCCGCGTCGCCTTTCGCGGCGAATTGTTCGATGAACTCTTTGGCCTTTGAATAGCCAAAATACTTAAGCTGCGTGCGCGATTGCGCGACGGCGGCGGCGAAAGCATTCGGCGCCTTCGGCGTTTCGGGTGGCTTGGGCGGAACGACATTTTCTGGCGGCTTTTCCGGAACCGGCGGAGTCTTCGCGGCTTCCGTTTTCGGCGCAGGCGCCTCTACTTTTGGCGCAGGCGTATCAGTCTTAGCCGCGGGCGGAGGCGTGTCGGGCGGCTTCGGCGCGATCTGGTCTTCCACATTGCCCGCCAGAATCAGCGCGTTGATCGCCGTCTGCGACGTCTTCCCCGCGCGGTCGGCGATGGCGCGCAGCGTTTTCACGACGCCCGGCGAGTACTTAATCTCTCCGCTGCGCAGCATCTCGCGAAGTTTTTCGAGCTGCCGTTGCGCGATCAGTTCTTCAGTCGGATCGACCAGCGGCTCGACGGGAACTTTCGCCGCGCCAGTGTCGCTCGTGCCGGGTTTGGTCGCGCCGTTGGTCGCTGAGCCGTTTTGCGCCGTCGATTCCGCGTGCGGCAAAAGCTTCTTGAAATACTGATACTTCTCCGGCAAGTACGGCTGCGCGGTGACGTACGCGACGCCCAGAAAAACCGTGGCCGTCATGCAAATCAGCAGCGTCGAAAAAAACACATCCGATCCCGAGCGCCGCGGAACTACAATCGGCGTGCGGCGCGACTGGCGCGAGGCGTCCGCGCGCTTGCTGTCCGAATGCAGCGCCGTTGCCGCCATCGGCACCGACGACGACGATGCGGCGCCGCTGGTTTTTTCGGCTTTGCCGATTTGCGTGGGCGTCGCCGGCGCTTTCCCCGTGTCGGAAAAGAGCGCCGTCAAATTTCCGTGACTGGACGCGGCAATCGGCGCGACCGATTCCGACGGATGCCACGCGTCCGCGTTGGATTTCTGCGCGTCGGCTTGAAGCTTCGAAAGGCTCGCGATCAAACTGTCGTAATCGGGGCGTTTCGCGGGCTCGGCGTCGAGCATTTTTTCGACGAGCGCCACCAATTCGGGGACGTAGGCGCCGCGCGAATCGCCGGGCCATTCGAGCGCGCCTTTCATGTTGCGGCGCTCGGCTTCCAGTGACGCTTCGTCGCTCCCTTTAAACGGAGGCGTGCAGGTCAGCACATGAAACAGAATTGCGCCGAGCGAATAAATATCGACTGGGGCGATGTTGTTTTCGGGAAAGGTCTTCGTCGGCATCGCTTCGGGCGCTGTGTACACGAGGGGTTCAAAGAAGTGCGAGTATTGCACCGTCCACGCGGCGTGTTCAGGGCGCTCGTTCATCCCGACGCCGGCGATGCGCGCGGCGTTGCGGCCGAGAATGACGCGGCCCGGATGCAGGCGGCCGTGGAAGAAATTTTTGTCCGCGCAGAATTTCAGCGTGCGCGCGAAATGCAAGATCACCGAGAGCGCTTTGGCGGGCGGAAACTGCTGCTGGCGGAAGAGGAAATTGGAGAGCGATTCGCCGGAGGCGTACTCCATCACAAAGAAAGAATGTCCGTTGTCAGACCCAAAACCCAGCGAGCGGATCAGGCCTGGATGAACAAGCTCGGCGGTTTTCTGCACGCCGGCTTCGAGCTTCGCGGCCATGGTCCGGTCGCAGACGCCGCGGTGGAAGAGCTTGACGGCGACGGTGTCATTTTCGAAGACGCGCCGCGCTTTGTACACGACGGCCTTCGGCCCGCGCCCTTTTTCGCGAAGCAATTCGTAACCGGAAATCTTGGGCAGCGCCGCATCCGAAACGCGGGCAACGGCGTGGGGCAGAGTCGCTTGTTCAGCCATGACAGGTTCCTCGCGCTGCTAGTATAGACGAGAACTTGGATTGGAATAATCCAGAAATCCGGTTTTTCAGGAGCGGCGGCACTCCTGCCGCCGTGGCTCCCGCGCACAATCTACGGCGGCAAGAGTGCCGCCGCCTGTGCATGACTGTTCAACGACTGAAATGCTGCGCACTTCATTGAGATTATGTGCGAGCGGACGTAACGTTTGTGGGGAATCGCCGTTTTCAGAGGAGCGGCGGCACTCCTGCCGCCATCGATAGCAAGCACATTTCACGGCGGCAAGAGTGCCGCCGCTCCTGTCTGAGGTTTTGGATTTGCCGGAAGGGAATCAAGGTTGTAGAAGTCCACACGTCCAGCGTAATGCAGCCGGCTGGAAGCCGGCGCTCCGAACATTTAAAGGGAGGCAAGCCCATGAGTTTTTTTGACCGCTTGACGGCGCAGTTTATCGAAGTCATCGAATGGGTCGATGATTCGCGCGACACGATGGTGTACCGCTTCCCTGTTTACGCAAAGGAAATCAAAAACGGCGCGAAGCTGACTGTGCGCGAAGGACAGGCGGCGGTGTTCGTGCGCGAAGGCAAAATCGCCGACGTGATGACGCCGGGCATGTACACGATCGACGGGCACAACACGCCGATTCTGTCCACGATTCTCGGATGGAAGTACGGTTTCCAATCGCCGTTCAAAGCCGAAGTCTATTTCGTCGCGACGCGGCAATTCACCGACCTAAAATGGGGCACGCAGAACCCGATTCCGATGCCCGATCCGCAATTGCAGATGGTCCGCATCCGCGCGTTCGGCAGCTACGCAATTCAGGTCACCGATCCCGGCCTGTTCCTCAAAGACATCGTCGGCACCGACGGGCTGTATCAGGTCGAAGAGATCGAAAATTATCTGCGCGACATGCTGATTCAATCCTTCACGCAATCGGTCGCCAACGCCAACGTTCCGGCGATCAAGCTCAGCCAGAATTACCGCGCGATCGGGCAAACGCTGACCAAAGACATCGCGGCGGATTTCGCGCAGCACGGATTGACGCTCTCGCGCTTCATCATTTCGAACATTTCGCTGCCCCCGGAAGTCGAAGCGATGATGGACAAGCGCACCGAGATGAGCATGCTCGGCGACATGAACCAGTTCACGCAATTCCAGGTCGCCAGTTCAATCCCGGACGCGGCCAAGCAGCCCGGCGGCATGGCGGGGCTGGGCATGGGCATGGGCGTGGGGATGCAGATGGGCGGGCAAATGATGGGGCAAATCGCGGGCGCGCAAGCGGCCAATCCGCCGCAGGCCGCGGCAGCAGCAGGAGCGGCGGCGGGTGACGACGTGATGTCGAAGCTGACGCAACTCAAGAAGCTTCTCGACGCGGGCCTGATTGAGAAGGTGGAATTTGACGAGAAGAAGAAGGATTTGCTGTCAAAGATGTAGAAGCAAACGTTAGAAATAAGCGCGGACATTTTCAGGCCCAAAGGGCCGAACTTTTTAAATGTGCGTGCTGTTTGCAACCGTTAGTTCGCCCCTTCAGGGCTTTTTGTCGGGAGTGCTGATGTCACCCAGGGCTTCGCTTCGCTCCGCCCTGGGCTATCGAAGTTCGGCCCTTTGGGCCTAAAGACGGCAACGAGGGGAATATGGGCGACGTGACGACGGCTCAGGCCGCGCCGGTGAGCGCGGTGAAGGAGCGGAAATTTCCGTGCAAATCGTGCGGCGCCGATCTGGTTTTTGCGCCGGGGCAGGATTCGCTCAAATGCCCTCAATGCGGGCACATCGAAAAGATTCCGCAGACCGCCGAAGAGATCAAAGAATACAGTTTCAACGATTATCTGGCGAAACCGAAGTCCACCGGGTATGGCGCGCCGCCGTCGCAGCGGCGCGAAGCGAAATGCCAGGCGTGCGGGGCCGAGATTCAGCTTGACGCGACCGTGCGTGCGACGAAATGTCCGTACTGCGGTTCGCCGATGATCACCGACGACGACGCGACCGTCGGCCAGGAAGTGATCACGCCCGAAGCCGTCCTGCCGTTCGCAATCACGCGGCAGCAAGCGGAGAACAAATTCAGCCAGTGGCTTTCGGCGTTGTGGTTCGCGCCCAGCGCGCTGAAAAGCGAATCGCATCTCAAGCAATTTCAAGGCATCTATCGCCCCTATTGGACCTACGATTCGCACACGATGAGCCACTGGGCCGGTGAGCGCGGCGATTATTATTACGTCACCGAAACTTACACGGAAATCGAGAACGGGCAGCAGGTGACGCGCACGCGGCAGGTGCGGCACACGCGCTGGTCGTTTTGTTCGGGCGTGTATCAGGATTTTTTCGACGACGTGCTGGTGCGCGCGGGAAAAACCGAAGACCGCAGCCGCCAGTACGATCTCAAAGCGCTGAAACATTATTCGCCGGAGTTTTTGAGCGGCTTCGGCGCCGAGCGCTATTCGATTTCAGTTGAAGACGGCTGGCAGCAGGCAAAGAAAGTGATCGATGGCAGCATTTACAAATCGGTGTGCGGGCAAATCGGCGGCGACGAGCAGCGCGTGCAGCAGATTAACACCGCGTACAGCGGGATCACGTACAAACATATTTTGCTGCCGGTGTGGATCAATTCGTACCAATACATGAATCAGACGTACAGTTTCGAAGTGAACGGCCAGACGGGCGTGGCGGCGGGGACGCGGCCGTACAGCTTCTGGAAGATTTTCGGATTGATCGCGGGGATCGCGGCGGCGATTGGGGTGGTGGTGGCGATTGGGGCGATTGTGCATGCGCTCAAGCATTGATTCAGAATCTTGCATGCTGCCGAGCAGAAAGGGGGACGCGGAGACGCGGGGACACGGAGATTTGAAACCGAGCGTCTTACGGCGGCAAGAGTGCCGCCGCTCCTAATTTCAAGTTGTATCGCCGCTCGGTTTCGGTTTGAATCCGTTTATGAAAACCGATTCGCTTAAAGAACAAATTCTCAAACACATTTCGTCGCCGTCGTACATGCCCATGCGCCGGCGCGGGTTGGCGAAGGCGCTGCGCATTGGCGACGAGGATTATCGCGGCTTCAAGGAACTGCTCGAGGAGATGGCGGATGAGGGGACGATTGCGGAATTGAAGAAGGGGAAGTGGGGGCTGCCGTTGGGCGGAAGTCCGCGGCCGGAGGTCAGAGGTCAGAAGTCAGAGGTCAGGGGTCAGGAGTCAGGGGTCAGAGATCAGGGGTCAGAGATCAGAGGTCAGGGGTTAGAAGTTAGGGGTCAGAAGTCAGAGGCCGGAAGTCAGAAGGAACAGCCGCTGCCCAAGAATTTGCGGACGGGGCGGATTGATATCAAGCGCGGGGGGATGGGGTATTTGTTGAGCGATCCGCCGGGGAACGATTTGTTTATTCCGCCGGAAGATTTGGGCGGGGCGTTAAACGGCGATTTGGTCGCTGTTGAAATGAAGCGGCGCGTGGAGCGGTCCACGCACAAGCGCGGGCGATTTTTTCGCGGGGGCGGCGGGCTTTCGCGGCCGGCGGGACGAGTGGTGCGGATATTGGAGCGTGCCAACCCGCTGATTGTCGGGACTTATTTCACGCACCGGCAGACGGAGCCGCTGCCGCATACGTTTCATCGCAATCGCGAGAAGAACAAGCTTGATGGGACTGTCGTCGGGCATGTCGTGCCGGACACGCGCGGGATGTTTTCGGAGCTTGAAGTGCTCTTCGAAAATCGCGGCGAGGCGCAGGATCAGGACAAGGTTGCGGTGGAAGTGGTGGAATCGAAGGAGACGCATCGATCGGGACTGACGCCCACGGCGCGCGTCGTGAAAATTTATGGCAAAGCCGGCGAAGCGGACGCGGACATCGCGGCGATACTTGAGAATTTTCACGTCAAGCAGGCGTTCACCGAAGAAGCGCTCGCCGAAGCCGAAGCGATTCCCGACGAAATTCCGGAAGAAGAATTGGCGCAGCGCGTTTTCTACGAACATCCGGTCACGTTCACGATCGATCCGGAAGACGCGAAGGATCACGACGACGCGGTGGCTCTGCGCGTCGAACCGGACGGGCGATTTACGCTGTTGGTCCACATTGCGGACGTGTCGTATTACGTGAAGGAAAACAGCCCGATTGACAGAGAGGCGCGCGAGCGGGCGACGAGCGTGTATCTGCCCGGAAAAGTCTATCCGATGCTGCCGCCAAAGCTGAGCGCGAACATGTGCTCGCTGAAGGAAGGCAAGCTGCGGCTGACGAAAACGATTTCGATGACGTATGGCAAGAACATGACCGTGGTGAAGCGCAAGATCGAGCGCAGCGTGATTCGGTCGGCGGCGTTTTTGACGTACAATCAAGTGCGCGACGCCATTGAAGGGAACAAGCCAGAGATTGTGCGGACGCCGGAGATTTTTCACGCGCTCGAAACCATGCGCGAGTTTTCTGCGGCGCTGCGCAAGAAGCGCCTCGACAGCGGCTCGCTGAATTTGGATTTGCCGGAGACGAAATTGCTGCTGGATGAGAAGGGCGAAGTCAAAGGATGGACGGAGTACGAGCATCATTGGGCGCATGAACTGATTGAGGAGATGATGCTGGCGGCGAACCGCGCGGTGGCGGAGCATTTGATTGAGAATGAAATTCCGGGATTGTTCCGCGTGCACGAAGAACCCGATCCGGAGGCGCTGGAGCGGTTCGCTGAATTTGCGCGCGAGTTTGGAATTAATCTGAGGCCGCCGTACGACCGCTTGAAATTGAAGTACGCCATCGAGCGCGCCGAGAAAATGGACGCGGCGCACACGATTCATCTGGCGCTGCTGACGAGTTTGAAGCAGGCGAAATATGCGGCGACGTGCCTGCCGCATTACGCGCTGAATTTTAGCCGCTATCTGCATTTCACCAGCCCGATCCGGCGCTATCCGGATTTGATCGTGCACCGGGCGCTGGATGAGCGCTTCACGCCCGGCCAGGCGGCGCTGCCGGACACGCCGCAGCGGCGCGCGGGTGGCGAGCAATCGCGCGAGCATTTCAAGCGGCTGGATTTCATGCGTTCGGTGGCGGACCATTGTTCGCGGCGCGAGCGCGAAGCGGCGGCGGCGGAGAGCGAAGTCGTGAAATTCCGGCAAATGCAATTCCTGCGGCAGAACATGAAGGAGTCGCATCCGGGCTTGATCACGCGCGTGAAAGATTTCGGACTATTCGTCGAGCTGCAGGATTGTTTTGTCGAGGGCATGGTGCGCAAGCAGGACATGCAGGACGATTGGTACGAGTACATCGAGGACCGGCATCTGCTGCAGGGGCGCAAGCGCGGGCGGAGTTTTCAGCTTGGGGACAAGGTGGAGGTGCGGGTGATTGAGATTGATCTGGCGCGCAAGCAGGTGAATTTGGAGATTGTGTGAATTTTATTTCACGCAAAGGCGCAGAGAACGCGGGGCAATCAAAGGATTGAACAACGAATCGCACGAATCTTCACGAAGGGGTTTAGAAGTCCAGCGGCACACACACCCGAAACCCGCTGCCGATGCTAAAGCCGGGCGAGGTTCCGGTGCGGAACGCGGATCGGCAGTTCCTCGGAGAGTTGTCAAAGGTCCCGCCGCGCAAAACACGGGCCTCGCCTTTGTCGTTAAACGGATCTGTTGATGACAATTCCTCGTAGCGAGCAATGTATGCATCCCTGCACCACTGCCAGACGTGTCCGTGCATATCGTAAATGCCGAATGCGTTCGGCTTCTTTGTTCCAACAGGATGCGTTGTCCCGCCGCTGTTTTCGCGGTACCACGCGACTGCATCTAAATCGCTGTCCTGGTCGCCCGAATAGAACTGCGTCGTCGTTCCCGCGCGGCATGCGAATTCCCATTGCGCCTCCGTCGGCAAGTTTGCTTTGGGCGCTTTGTTTCCGAGCCGTTCATTAAGCTTCGCACAAAACGCCTTTGCGTCGTGCCACGAGGCCGAATCAACCGGCAGTTGAGGGCCTTTGAATGCGTTTGGGTTGCTCTCCATCAGCGCCTCGTATTGCGCCTGCGTCACCGTGTACTTGCCCATGTAGAACGGCTGCGTGAGCGTGACTGTGTGAGCGGGCTTTTCGTTGTCGGGGATCGTTTGGTAGTTGGTAAATTCAACAACATAGCGTGCCAGTTCCTTTTCGGCCTTTTGCACTCGAAAATAGCCGCCGACGGCAAGCCCGGTTGTCGCCGTAAAGAGCAGGAGCCAGAGCAGCGAGAATGCGAACTTGCGCTTTCGGATGCTTTTAACGATCAGCGACAACAAAAGCACGAGCGATAGAACGCCGCCGCCGGCGCAGAGAGTCCACGCGCCACCCACCGTGACGCTCGGCTCGGTGGGTTCGGGCGTGCCCATGATGAACTGGCCGGCGGGGATGAGGACGAGGTCGAGGGTGACGTTGTTGCCGAAGTCGAGTTGTTTTGTGGGCGGGAGATTGACGCGGCGGGCGTAGGATTCGACGGGTTCAATTCCATCCCAGAGCGGGAATACACGCGGGGATTCCGCGGCGTGGAGCGGGAGAAAGAGGAGCGCGGCGATGAGGCAGAGCGGGCGCATTTGTTGTGCTTCCAATATTCAGCATGAAAGCCGACCCCTCACCCCCGGCCCCTCTCCCCCAAGGGGAGAGGGGAGAACGACGGCGCGCGCTTCGCGCGCTTTACGGCGGCTGGAAAGCTGACGCTCCTTCTGGTGCTCGCTTCGCTCGCATATACGGGCCGGCGGGACGCCGGCGGTACAGGTTCAGCGCTTCTTCAAATTCGCCATCACCCGCGTCGGCAGGCCTTGGATGCGCAGGAAGCCTGTGGCGTCGTCCTGATTGTAGCTGCCGCCGGCTTCCATTGTGGCGATGCTTTCGTCGTAGAGCGAGAACGGCGATTTGCGGCCCGTGACGCGCACGTTGCCTTTGTACAATTCGCAGCGCACCGTGCCCGTCACGTTCTTCTGGCTTTCGTCGATGAACGCGTCGAGGCATTGCTTCGCCGGATGGTACCAGAATCCATAGTAGGCCAATTCCGCATACTTCGGAATCAAACTGTCCCGCAGATGCATGACTTCGCGGTCGAGCGTCAGGCCTTCGAGGTCGCGGTGGCATTCGTAGAGGACCGTCGCAGCGGGAGCTTCGTAGACGCCGCGGCTTTTCATGCCGACGAAGCGATTCTCGACCATGTCGCAGAGGCCCACGCCGTTGCGGCCGGCGATGGCATTGAGTTCTTCGAGCAGCTTCACGGCGCCGAGTTTTTTGCCGTTGATTGAAATCGGGTAGCCGCGTTCGAACCCGATTTCGAGCGTCTCGGATTTGTCGGGCGCCTTTTCGGGCGGCGTGATGAGCTGGAACATTTCGTCGCGCGGTTTGTACCAGGGGTCTTCGAGTTCGCCGGCTTCGTGGCTGCGGTGCTGCAAATTCGGATCGGTGGACCACGGCTTTTTCAAACTCGCCGACACAGGAATGCCATGCTTGGCGGCGTAGTCGATGGCTTCCTTGCGGCCGGGAATCAGCGCGCGGAATTCGGCGTCGCGCCACGGAGCGATGATGCGCGCGCCGGGGAGCAGCGCGTAGGCGGCGAGTTCGAAGCGGCACTGGTCGTTGCCTTTGCCGGTCGCACCGTGCGCAATGATCGTAGTGCCCTCCGCCTTCGCCGTATCGACGATCGCTTTGATCATGAACGGGCGCGCGATGGAGGTGCCGAGGAGGTAGCGGCCCTCGTATTTGGCTTCGGCGCGGATGCATTGGAAGACGCCGTCGCGCGCGAATTCCTCGCGGATGTCGCAGACGATGAATTTGCTCGCGCCGCTGGCGAGGGCTTTTTTCTTGAAGTCGATGTCCTCCTGCTGGCCGACGTCGATGGTGACGCAGACGACGTCGAGGCCTTTTTGCGCGAGCCAGTGAACGATGACGCTGGTGTCGAGGCCGCCGGAATAAAGCAGGATGACTTTTTCTTTTTTGGACGCGGGCGCTTTCGTGGGCATGACGGTTCGAAATCTCCTTAAATCAAATATCGGATGATGCGGAAATCATCGGGGATAGAGAGAAAAGGGCAATGGAAAATTGCGCGGGCGCGAGCGGTGCGCTATATTTATCTGGAGGAGAGCGATTATGGCAGTTTCGACTTCAAAGCGTAGTGACGTGCAGTTGGCTAGGGCCACGCGCCGGCGCCTGTCGCAGTTTGCGAAACGCAAATTGCGCGTTCAAATTCCCGGGACAGACGATACTGTTGAATTGCCTGCCGCGGCCGTGCGGGTGTTGATGGAATCGCTTGCGATGATAGCCAAAGGCGAGACCGTTACGGTAGCCCCGCAGCCGGAGGAGTTAACGGCGCGCGCCGCCGCCGCGGTTATCGGAGTGTCGGAGCCGTTTTTAATCAAACAGTTGAAGCTGGGGAAAATACATCATCGAAACAGCGGTAACCGACTGCGGATTCCTTTTACCAGCTTGATGAAATATAAAAATGACATCGATTCCAAACGGCTGAAAACGCTGGATGAACTCGCGGCACAAGCGCAGGAATGGGACATGGGTTATTAAACTGTGGCGCCACTTATTGCGCTCTACGATGCCTGCGTGCTTTACCCCGCGCCGCTCCGCGATTTTCTCATGCAGCTCGCAATGACCGATGTCCATTACGCGCGGTGGACGGATGCCATTCATGAAGAGTGGATCTCAAATGTTCTCGCATGCCGTCCTGATTTGACGCGCGCAAAGTTGGAGCGTACGCGCGACCTGATGAACGCGAACGTGCGCGATTGCGTTGTGTCCGGATACGAATCGCTCATCCCGCGCATTCATTTGCCCGATCCGAACGACCGCCATGTACTGGCGGCCGCAATTCACTGTGGCGCATCGGTAATTGTCACATTCAACACGAAAGATTTTCCGCACTCAATTCTCGATGCGCTTGGGATCGCGGCCACGCACCCCGATGATTTTGTGGAGAGTCTGTTTCATATCGAACCGAGTAGCGTTTGCCTGGCCGCAAAGCGGCATCGTGCCTCTTTGAAAAAGCCACCGAAAACGGTGAACGAATACCTCGAATGCCTGACGACGCAACGAATGCCCAAAACAGCCGCCCGATTGACCCATGTTGCGGATTATATTTAGAGCGTACTACTCAATCACAACATACAGCGCATCCTTTGGCAGCTTAATTTCCTTCCTTCCATTCACATCCTCAAGCGGAATGTCGCGCACTTTCATTCCGTTCGCGTCAAGCACATGCGCGGTTTTTAAGTTCCCGCTCGCGATTGCCACGCTCGCATCCGTCTCAACAATCTGCCACGGCGCTTTTCCGAAATTCACGATCTCCTCCCCATCTTGCTTGCCAATTTTCGCGGGCTTGGTTTCCCAATTCGTCGGCCGCTCCGTTGTGCCGATTTGAATCAGGATTTTCGCGGATTGCTTCAAGGGCAAGGCGTCAAGCGACACGACCAGAATTGTCGCGTAATCGTTCTTTGAACGAATTTCCACGTCGGCGAGCTTAAACGTGCCAGTCTTGTTTAAGAAGCCCGTCACGCCCTGCGCTTTCGGCGCGTTGAGCGTGCAGAGTCCAATTCCATAATTCCATTCCAATTCGTTCGTATCCGATTTCACCGTTTTCGCCGCGTCGTCGATATACGGTTTTAAATCAGCGACTTTGCTTTTCGAAGGATCGCCGCCATACGTCGTCACGACCGGCCCGACGAGAAACGCGAGGGGATTGACGCCGTCTTTGATGTTCGATTCCTTCGAGAGGTTGTCCTTGTCGCGGTTGGGATCGTAGCCGGCGTCTTCAGCGATGATCGGCGTTTTGCGCTGCCAGATGTCGGCGAGCGCGCGCTGTTCGCGCACTGCCGGTTCGCCCTGCTTCACATAGTTTTTCCGAAACAGCAGCGCCGTCGCGGGCCACTGCCCCATCAGCATCGGCGTCGCGCAGACCCATTTTCCCTCTGACGGCATGAAGCCGTTCGCCGAACCGGGATTCCGCCAATCCTCTTCACCGGTCGCGAACCAATAATAAATATCCACGCCGCTCAAACTCGAATACGCGGCGACGGTGAACGGCCCTTCCGATTGATAGCCCAGCGGCGGCACCCACGTGCTCTCCGAAATGATGATCGGAAAGCCTTCGACTTGCTTGAGATTCACCGGCAATTCGCGCGGGCGCAGCAGCACGGATTCGTCCGTGAACTTATCGCCGTTGGCGATCGCCCAACCGTTGTTTTTGCCGATGTGCTGCCCCGTGTAATAACGGTTGACGCCCATCACGTCGTTGGCCGTGTACGCATATCGCTCCGCATCGAGCAGCAACACGTTATCCGCCGTGCGCCAATTGCCGGCGTTGATCAGCGCTTTGCAACCGAGGTCTTTGTGAATGTAGTCCGCCGCCATCGTGTTGAAATCGCGCATCAATGTTGTGAAGAATTCCAGCGTGTCGGCGCGCCGGCTTCCCGAGCCGCCGCCGCGCTGCGTCAGTTCCCACACAATCACCAGCCCCGCCTCGCCCGAGGCAAAATTATCCGCGGGAACCGGATTGCCCAAGGCTTCTTTGGCTTTGTCGAGCGATCCATACTTTTTCTTCAAGAACTCGCCGAATTGTTTGCGCAATTCCGCGGCGCCTGCGCCTTCGATGCCCTGGCTGGTCCAGAAAAGCAGCGAATCTTCGTTCTGCAATTGAACGATCGCGAGCGCCGGGTCTTGCGCGAGGGGAATGCCCGTGTAGGGATTTTTTTCGGTGAGCACGGCTTTAAGCCATGCGCGATACGCCTCCTGCAGTTTTTTGTCGAAGAACAGCTTGCCCATTTCTTTGCCTTTGCCGGAATCGAGCACGCCCATGCTCGGTTTCACGCGCGACGAGACGGCCCAATACGGCGAAAAGGTCGTGTAGATGCCTTCTTTTTTCATCGCGGCGACCAGCCGCCACAGATTGTCGCGCTCGCGTTCGTCGATCGACATCAGTTCTTTGCTCGGCGTTACATTCGTGTGCGCGCGCACCATATTTATTCCGCGTTTGGCGAGGAAGCGCGCGTGCAGCGCGAGATCCAGATTTTTGTGTTCCTCCGCGCCATCGTTGACGGCCCAGAAACGCACAGGCTGCCCGTTGCCGAGCACGAAATCGTTGCCGTCCTTCGAGCGTGTCACATATCCGGATTCACCCGCGATTTTTTCATTGAGTCCGCGCAAATCGAACAGCGCGTCAGGACTGAACTCGTCTTTCGCCGGCGTGAACGCCCAGCGGCCTTCAGCAGCAGCAACTTTGGCCGCCGCCGTTTTCGCGCCGGGTTTCGTTGCGCCATTGGGCGTGAACGGAATCGAAGTGAAGACAAAACAATCGAGCATCCCGTGATTGTTGTTGTCGCTGTGAAATTTGAACGCGATTGTGTGCGCGCCTTTGCTGAGTTTGACGGCGCCGACTTTGGCCCACGCCAGAAAACGCAGGTCGATCTTGTCGTCCGCGGCGATGTTAATTTGATTGTCCTGATTGCCGGCGAAATCGATCAGCGTCCAATCGCCCGCATCGAGCTTGTACGAAAGCTTCGTGCCGACGGGATTGGCGCGGACGTAAAAAGTATCGTTGCGGTCCGCATCGGCTGTGAATTCGTAAATCGCTTCGCCGGGTTTATCGCCCCAATTCGAAATGTAATCGCCGCCGGAAAGCTGCTCGGTTTTGACTTTGTCGTACCACCACGGGTGCCGCGTGACGGTGTTCGATTTCGCCGATTCGCCTTCGATCCAGATGAAATCCGCGGCGGCGAATAGATTCAATGCCGCAAATAGAAAAGGTGTCAGATAAAAAAACGCGCGCGTCATGACGTCTCCAAATTGAGTGAGTCCATTAGATTTTACACCGAGGCACCGTTTGTAGTCCCGCCTTTAGGCGGAAGAGCTGGGCGGCCCACCCCAGCGGCGACCCGTTGGCGACCCATCTGACCTTCGCGCGCCGCCTGCGTTATAACGCGGGGCTATTGACACGCGGCGCGAAAGTACATAGCATTTGCGGACGCACAGCACACGATTTAACCACCGTTACTCGGAGGGATTCCCGATGAGCTTGAAATGCATTGCGCTCTTTTCGTGTTTGAGTTTGTTCGTCCATTTTTCAACGCGCGCCGAAGACATGAAGCCGGACGCGGACGGCTTCATTCACGACTGGCTGCTGCTGGCGCCGATTCCGATTCCGGAAGATCAGGCCGGCGAGGAGATCGACAAGCAGCAGATCAAGGACGAGGCGAAGCTTGCGCCAAAAGAGGGCGACAAGACCAAGATCAACGAAAAGGAATTCACGTGGAAGAAAGTTCACGGCAAGGATTATTATTTCGACATCAACGAGCTGCTCGGTTCGCAGAACGAGGACGTGATCTGCTACGCGGTGTGCTACGTCAATTCGCCGGACGAGCAGAAGGATTTGGTGCTGGCGATGGGCAGCAACGATCAGGGAAAAGTGTATTTGAACGGCAAGGAGATCGTGAAGTTCACGGAGACGCGCGCGATCGAGAAGGATCAGGACGAAGCCAAGGGCGTGACGCTGAACAAGGGCGTGAACACGATTGTGTTCAAGATTGCGAACCAGAAGAACAACTGGCAGGGGGCGCTGCGGTTCAAGACAAAAGCGGGGGCGGGGGTGACGGGGTATACGGTGAAATTGGCGCCGTAGAAATCACGAATCGGCTTTCGCCAGAACCAGCATCGAATAGCCGCCCAAAACTCGCGCGGCAAAGTCTTGATTAATGAGCGCGGCAAGTCGACGCGGCAGGGCGGCCGCGCGCGCGCCGAAGGATTTGGCGCGATCGATACCTGACGCCGTGTAAAACCAATCGACGACTTTGTAGCCGGTATCCTTCAACGTGAGCAGTGCAGTGTCCTTACTGAAATAATGCAGATGGCCCACGTGCAGGCGATTTGCGAGAATTGTTTTTATTCGCCACACGCCTTGAGCGGACATATCTAGCGGAATATGAAAGATCGTGTATGCGCTTTTGCCGCGCAGCTTTCTTAAGAACCCCATGTAGTCTTCAACATGCTCGAACACATCGACGCACAGCAGCAGTTCGAAGGGTGCCACATCTTTGGCCAGGAAATCCTCGCAATGGAAATGGAGTTGTTCATTTTGGCGCAAGCGCGCCAATTCAAAAGCCTGCGGCGAGATTTCAAAACCGTCCAAGCGCGTTTGTGCGGGTAGTTGTTCCTGTAGAAGTTTGAGTATCTCTCCCGCGCCGCAACCGATTTCGCAAACGGTTTTCGGATGCAGCGCGTGCTTTTTCAACATCGCGAGGATTTGCTGAGCTTTCCAAGCAGAGTCTTCGACGTGATAGGTGGGGTTAGTCGCCGCGTACTCGCCGCTTAGATATCGATTTTCCATGCTCCGGGCCGGCGGGACGCCGGCGGTACAGGGCCTAATGCCGTTCCTCGCATTCGACTTCGTAGCGGCGTTCTTCGATTTCGGTCCAGAGGACGCGGATGCCGTCGCGTTCCTGGCGGCAGTAGATCACCTCGGAATGGATGCGCCCGACTTCCCTGGTGTCGTTGACGTCCACGGCGCGCTGCAGCTTTTCCTCCAGGAACACCAGCATTGCGTCGAGCGCCATGACACGTTGGACGTTGTCGAGTTTGAGCATGTGCTGCTTTCCTTGTGCCGCCGGCCGGAAGCGTACGCGTCTTTATCTTTACAACATTTTCACAGTTCTTGGCAAGGAAATTTGAGGGAATGTTCTTTGCCGAATTTGAAAAACCGCGCGTCCGCGTGTCTTGCTATGCTATTTCCCTCACTTGTCAGCGGACGCGAAATCTCTATAGTGCGGAGACTCAATTTAAAACTTAAGGGCGGCAAGAGTGCCGCCCCTCCAAAGCGAGGTTTCGCCGCATGAATCAGGCCGCAGGCACGCCGCAGACAGCCGAACATCTGCGCCTGGCGGAATCCCCGAACAGCAATGCGCCGTGGCGCAAGTGGGGGCCGTATGTGTCGGAGCGGTCGTGGGGAACCGTGCGCGAGGATTACAGCGCGGACGGGAACGCGTGGGATTTTCTGTCGCACGATCACGCGCGCAGCAAAGCGTATCGCTGGGGCGAGGACGGGCTGGCGGGGATTTGTGACCGCTATCAGGTGCTAGTGTTTTCGCTGGCGCTGTGGAACGAGCGCGATCCGATTTTAAAGGAGCGGCTGTTTGGATTGACCTCGCACGAAGGCAACCACGGCGAAGATGTGAAGGAGTATTATTTCTATCTCGACAGCACGCCCACGCACAGCTACATGAGGTACCTCTACAAATATCCGCAGCGCGAATTTCCGTATGCGCAGCTTATCAGTGAAAACCGCGCGCGCGGCGGCGAGGGGAGGGAGTATGAGCTGATCGACACGGGCGTCTTTGACGACAACCGTTATTTCGATGTATTCGTCGAGTACGCGAAGGCGGCGGCGGAAGATATCTGTGTGCGCATTGAAGTTTTCAACCGCGGGCCGGAAGACGCGCCGATTCACATTATCCCGCAGCTTTGTTTTCGCAATATATGGGGTTGGACCGAGCCGGCGGGACACGAGCCGGAGATTCATTTGGGGCGCGCGGGCGATGGTTTCATCAAAGTGGTCGCGAATGACACGCACGCGGACCGGCTCAAGCGCATTCCGTTCGATTACAGACTGGGGCCGCGGCATTTGTATGGGGAGGCGGGCAATGGTGCCGAACGCCCTCCCCTCACCCCGCGGCGGGCGAGTACGCCCGTCGGCCCTCTCCCGGAGGGAGAGGGGAACGGCGGCGTTTCGCTTCGCGAAACACGTGCAGGCGGGACGCCCGCACCACGGGATGCGGGCGGGATGCCTGCACCACAAGTGGCAGGCGGGATGCCTGCACCACAAATTCTTTTTACGGACAACGAGACGAACGCGCCGCGCGTTTATGGACCGCAGGCACGCAGCCGCAAGCCGCACACAAAGGATGCGTTTCATCGGCACATCGTCGAGCGCGATCCGCGTGCGCTGAAGCGCGAACCGTTTGGGACGAAATGTGGGTTTCATTATGCGCGGATGGTGCCGGCGGGCGGATCGACGGTGCTGCGGTTGCGGCTGACACCGGAGGATATGGCGCCGGTGGCGGGAGGAGGGCCTGCGGTGGGAGGAGGGAAGAGGGAGGAGGGAGGAGAGAAGAGCGGCGATTTGACGTCCTCCCCACTCCCCCCTCCCTCCTCCCCCTTGAACGACGTCGATCAAATCGTCACTCGTGCGCGCCAGGAGGCCGACGAATTTTATGCGGCGATTCATCCGCCAAAAGCGACGGAAGACGAAAGGCTTGTGCAGCGCCAAGCGTTCGCCGGATTGTTGTGGGGGAAGCAGATATATCTCTTCGACGTCGGCTCGTGGCTGGAAGGGGACAACCCGAAATATCCGCCGCCGGAATCGCGCAAGCGCATCCGCAATTTCCATTGGCGGCATCTCAATTCGATGCGCATTTTATCGATGCCGGACAAGTGGGAGTATCCGTGGTTCGCGGCGTGGGATTTGGCGTTTCATTGCGTGACGCTGGCGATCGTCGATCCGGATTTTGCCAAAGAGCAGTTGTGGTTCATGCTCTTCGAACAATTCCAGCATCCCAATGGGCAGATACCGGCGTACGAGTGGGAATTTTCGGATTTGAATCCGCCGGTTCATGCGTGGGCCTGCTGGCGCGTGTACAACGCGGAACTCAAGCGCACCGGCAAACGCGACCGCGCGTGGCTGGAACGCTGCTACCACAAACTGCTGATTAATTTTGCGTGGTGGGTGAACAAAGTGGACAGCGAAGGGAACAACGTCTTCGAAGGCGGCTTCCTGGGGCTGGACAATATTACGGTGCTGGACCGCAGCGAGAAATTGCCGCACGGCGTGGTACTGGAACAGTCCGACGCGACCGGCTGGATGGGGATGTTCTGTCTGAACCTGATGCGCATCGCGCTGGAATTGTCGTATGAAAACAAAGCGTACGAAAGTCTCGCGTCGAAATTTTTTCAGCATTACATTTATGTGGGCGCGGCGATGAAGCGCATGGGCGGGCGGAAGTATTCGCTGTGGGACGAGCAAGACGGTTTTTTCTACGACACGCTGCGCTACCCCGATCACAGCTTCGCGAAGTTCCGCGTGCGCTCGCTGGTCGGGCTGATACCGCTGTACGCGATTCAGCGGCTGGAAGCAAAGTGGCTGAGCCGCTGGACCGAGTTCGATGCGAACGTGCAATGGTTCATCAAAAACCGTCCGCACCTGGTGGCGCCGTGCTGCCATATTGTCGAGCAGAACGGCGAGAAGATTTATGTGCTGTCGATCGTGGACGAGGAGCAGATGAAAGGGATTCTTGCGCGCGTGCTCGATCCGGACGAATTCTTGTCGAAATTCGGCATACGGAGTTTATCGAAGTACCACGAGCAGCATCCGTTTGTGTTTCACAAAAGTTCTGTGCAATACGAGCCGGCGGAGGCGGAGAGCAAGATCAAAGGCGGCAATTCGAACTGGCGCGGGCCGATCTGGTTTCCGACGTCGTTTTTGATGATCGAGAGTTTGCGGAATTTGGGGAAGGCGTATCGGGAGCGGTTTAAGGTGAAGGCGCCGGCGGAATGTGCAGGCGGGACGCCTGCACCAAAATCGGAAGACGAGAAACTGGCCGGCGGGACGCCGGCGGTACAAGAACGCGAGATGACGCTGACCGAGATGGCGGAAGAAGTCGCGAACCGATTAATCCAGATTTTTACGCGCGACGAAAACGGGCGGCGGCCGGTGTTTGGCGGGTGCGCGAAATTTCAGGACGATCCGCATTGGAAGGATTGCATTTTGTTTTACGAATACTTTCACGGGGACAATGGGGCGGGTTTGGGCGCGGGGCATCAGACGGGGTGGACGGCGCTGGTGGCATCGTTGATTGATGAGTGGAGACGGTAGATTAAATTTTGTTCACGCGATTGACAGCGTAAGCGAAGTGCGGTTATTTTTCACGAAGGTATCGTCCAGGAGGGGGTTATGCGTTTCGATTTTCGTCGAGTGCCGACCACATTATTCGCCGTTTTTTTCGTTGTCGTTGCAGCTCGGTTAATTGCGGGCGAGGAGAATCGTACGGGAACACCTTCCCGGGAATTGACCAAGGGCGGCGGGGGAACTGCCTCGCTTGCAGGAACAACCTGGAATTTCGTTCATACGGACCATTTCGGCACGGTAGAGAACATCGCGATAGGCTTTAATGCCGACGGATCGCTTACAAATTGTGCGACTAACTCTGCTTGCGTTGGGTCATGGACTTTGTCCGGCACTGACTTCTCCATGACTTTTGGAAATAACCAGGCTCCGCAATTTATCGATCATTACACCGGCACTTTGGCCACGACCACGATCTCTGGTTCCGTTACCAACGCGTTTACAGGAGACGACGGCACGTTCACGGCTACTCTCGGGGCTGCCACAACCCCCGCCAAGTTATTCGCCACGGAAAAGCTCACCGAGGGATTAGATAAGAACAAAGGGATTGCGCAGGATTACGTCGAAATTGGATCCTATAAGATCCTCGCGTCGGTACCGATCCCTAGTGGTTTTGACTTTACCACGCTTAATGCGCAATCGCACTTTAGCCTGGCATTTGGCAGCAGGTACATCCAGGGAATGGATCTGGGCTACGACAAGAGCTTTGTGCCCGGCACGAGCACAAAAGTTCACTACGCACCACTTGATCCCTTCCTCGGTTTCTCGCCCGCAATTTTCGATTTGGACTGGACAAGCAAGACAACGTTGAAGATCGCGATTCACGGCAGTTACTTTAATCAGCTCTTACCGAACACCAAAGGGCCTTTTGGGTCAGATATCCAAGCGCTCGATTACGAGAACGCATCGACCGAAAAGGTGTCCGTTACAGGGCAGAGTGTCAGTGTCACTTTCGCCAGCCTGAGCACTTCGTTTCCCGTCGTCAGCCTCGTGGCGGTGAAAGAAAGCCAAAAGATGTTCGATAACAAATCAGTGGCCATTTCAACGATCGGGATCGTTTCCACGACGTTGAAACCGACGAAGACGCCGGCTGCCCGTGCGCATGCGGCGCCGTGATACGCGTATTTGTGTCCTTGATGAAACGCCCCATTTCCACAAGGAGGGATATATGCATCGGGCAAATCGCACCATCGTCCGCAGTGCCGCCGCAGCAATCTGTGCCACAATCTTCCTAGCCGGGTTCAGCGCCGCTGGGGAATCCGGTGCCGCGTCGGAATCGGAGCGTTCCGCGCGCGCGGCGGACGCCAATGTTATCGGGACGTGGGATGTCGTAGTCACACAAACCGACGGCGCCACACCGCCCACATTTAATACCGGCTTTACATTTGCGGCGAACGGCGTGGTCACAGGTTGCACACCCACCCAATGCTGCTTCTTTAAGCCGTCAATTGTTGGGACTTCCATTCGTCACGCGAGGTCATTAGCACGGGGAACGTGCTCGGTCTTTGTATGATCGCGCGCGGCTGAGGCCCGCGTTCTTG
>Ga0070731_10001481_pt1 | contig 24246 bp, 25 predicted proteins | sample Coa_R1_2_FD_66448 | JGI IMG/M metagenome (GOLD analysis project Ga0070731, IMG submission 66448) | Surface soil microbial communities from Centralia Pennsylvania, which are recovering from an underground coalmine fire - Coalmine... | ecosystem: Environmental > Terrestrial > Soil > Unclassified ... | reverse complement strand
CTTCACGTCGGCGACGTCGAGTTCGACGAGCGAACTGCGCACGCGCCCCTCTCTTAGCGCGCGCGTGACTGGGTAGTCGCCCAGGAGAGCTTTCAAGCGCATGGGTGGCGCGAGTGTACTCCCGGGGGTGCAGCGCAGCAGATTCGGCGCGCCGGTAATTTGACAAGCCCCTGAGCGCTGTTGCCTACTAGCGCCCCGCGATTCAATTTTGCCGCGCCCTGAGGAGGGACACCGCATGCTTCGATTCAACCGCACGCCGCTCGCTGCCGCAGTCCTTTGCGCGGGCCTGGCGCTCGCTTCGTCCGCGGCGAGCGCCCAGAACAAGCAGTACTCCTTCGCCTACGACCAGCCGCACGCTACTGCCTACGGCTACGGCGCCGACGTATTCGGCAAGAAGCTGGAGGAGCTGAGCAAGGGCAGCATGTCCATCAACCAGTATCCCGGCGCGCAGCTCGGCCAGGAGCCGCAGGTGCTGCAGAAGGTGCAGTCCGGCGACGTCGATTTCACGCTGGTGGCGATCGCCAATTCGGCCACCATCCAGCCCGAGGCGGGGGTATTTTCGGTGCACTTCATCTTTCGCGGGCCGGAGCACGCGGTAAAGGCGCTGACCAACCCGGGCGTTCTTGCCGCGATGCGTGAGCTGTACGCTGCGAAAGTGAAGGGCGCGCACATGCTGACGCTCGGCAGCCAGGGCCTGCGCAACCTGTATTGCAAGAAGGAAGTGAAGAACGTCGGCGAGATCAAGGGCCTCAAGGTGCGCGTGCAGGCGACGCCGACCGAGGATGCGCTGTTCCCGGCCTACGGCGCGCAGGTCGTGCACATGCCCTTCGGCGACGTCTACACGTCGCTGCAGACCGGCGTCGTGGACTGCGCGGAGAACGGCTATACGGTCTACATGCTGAACAAGCACTACGAGGTCGCGCCGGTCATGTCGGTCACCGAGCACGAGGCAAACCACTCGGTGCTGTTCGTCAGCGACAAGCTCTGGTCGAGCCTGTCCGCCGAACAGAAGAAGTGGGTGCAGGGCGCGGCCGACGCGATGAACGCCGTCGAGCCCGCCAAGGCCTTCGAACTCGAGCGCGAATCGCGCGCCAAGCTGCAGAAGATGGGCGTGAAAGTCGTCGACGGCGTGGACAAGTCCGGCTTCGAGAAGATCGCCGCGCCGATGCAGGACAAGATCGCGAAGGACCTTGGCCCGAACGCCGTCAAGGTCCTGGAGCTCGTCCGCGGCGTGAAGTAGCGCTGAACGACCGGGCAGTGCTACGGCAGGGCCGGTCCTGGACCGGCCCTGTTTTTTGCTAGCGGAGGGTGCATGCAGGAGCCCGAATCGCTGGTTCTTCAGCGGAACCGGCATTTGAAGTGGAAGGCGTTCGACGCGCTCGAATTGCTGCTGATGGTGATTTGCGGCCTGTTGCTCGCAGGCTTCGCGGTGACGGTCTTTCTGGATATCGTCACGCGCATCCTGGGCCGGCCCTGGCTGTGGCTGCAGGAAGTCACCAGCGTTCAGTTCATCTACTGCGTCTTCATCGGGACCGCGGTGGCGGTGCGGCGCAATGACCACCTGCTGCTGACGGAGATCACGGAAGCGATGACCGGACGGCTGCGCTTTTTCATCGAGACCTCGACCCGTTTGGTGATTCTTGGCGTCGCCCTGTGCCTGGCGTGGTTCGGCTATCTGAACGTGCTGGCGGGTTTTGGCAGTTTCAGGATGCCTTCCCTTACGCCGATTGCCTATTGGTACGCGGCCATTCCACTATCTGGCGCGCTGATCGTCCTGTTCGTCGTCGAACAGCTGGTGAACGGGTGGAAGCACGGCTATGAGCACGGCGCCCGCGGCGCGCAGGATGCGGATCCGACGGTTCCCGGGACATGAGCAACGGGCTCATTCTCGCCTTGATGACGGCGCTGTTCCTGATTCTCGGTTACAGCGGGGTCCCAGTCGCTTTTGCGCTGATGGCGGGTGTTTTCGTGGGCGCGATGTTTACGCAGATCAGCCTGGCGTCGGTCGTCGGCCAGCTCTTCAACGGCATCGACTCCGAGGCGCTGATGGCCATCCCGTTCTTTCTCCTGGTCGGGGAATTGATGACCTCGTCGCAGATCATTCTGCGCATCGTCGAATTGTCCCAGGCGCTGGTGGGCCACATGCGCGGCGGCCTGGCGCAGGTAGTGACGGTATTCAGCATGTTTTTCTCGGGAATGTCGGGGTCCGTCTCCGCCGACGTCGCGGTGCTGACGAAGACGATGGCCAAGCCGATGGCCGAGCAGGGATACTCCCGGCCCTTCGTCGCCTCGCTGATCGCTGCGGCGTCGACGATCGCGGCCCTGGTGCCGCCGAGCATCATGGCGGTCGTCTATGGCGCGATCGGGAACGTCTCCATCGCCGGCTTGTTCCTGGGCGGCGTCGTGCCCGGATTCATGGTCGCCATCGGGCTCATGTGCTACAGCTATTTTTTCGGCCCGGCGGGATTTCGGCGGCCCCGATCGTCCTTTGGCCAGCTCACGCAGGCGTCACGCCGCGCGCTGCTTGCGCTGTTGATCCCGGTGATCCTGATCGGCGGAGTATTGACGGGATGGTTTACGCCGACCGAGGCCGGGGTGGTGGCGATAACGTACATCCTTCTCGTCGTCATCCCGCTGCTCAATCCCGGCCACCTGCGTCGCCTGCCGAGAGACTTCGTACATGCGGGAATGATATTCACGCTTCCTGTCATCACGATCTCGGCGGCATCCGCATTCGGCTGGATGCTGGCTTACCTTCGGGGCCCGGTCGTGGTGTCCGAATGGATCACGGCCATCGCGGGCACCGATCCGCACCTGATCATGCTGGCGCTGGTTGCGGTATTCGTCGTGGTCGGAGACTTCATCGAGCCCATTCCGGCGATCGTGATCTTCATGCCCATCGTCAATGTCCTTACGCAGGCAGGCGGCATACACGGAGTTCACATGGGCGTCGTGCTGATTGTGACGCTTGCCTTTGGCCTGATTACGCCTCCCTACGGACTTGCGCTTCTCATGGCGTCGAAGTTCGTCGACGTTCGCTTTGCCACCTGCCTGAAGGCATCCCTGCCGATCTACCTCATCTTCCTCGCGACCATTGCCGCCGCGATCTATCTTCCGGATCTCGTCCTCTGGCTTCCAAAGCACGTCCTTCCCGAGTCGGTGGGGTGTTTCAAGAATCCGGGCGGCGCCGGCTACATCTGCCCGTAAAAAGGGTGTCATTGGGCGCGCAACTCGCGTACAATGCGCGGTCTTTTTTGCAAAAGAATCAACGCCATGCCCCGCGCTGTCCGTTCGTTACGCAACGTCGCCATCATCGCCCACGTCGATCACGGCAAGACGACCCTGGTCGACAAGCTGTTGCAGCAATCGGGCACCTTCGCCGCGCACCAGCACGTGCAGGAGCGGGTGATGGACTCCAACGACCTGGAGCGCGAGCGCGGCATCACCATCCTGGCCAAGAACTGCGCGGTGCGCTACAAGGGCACGCACATCAACATCGTCGACACGCCTGGCCACGCCGATTTCGGGGGCGAAGTGGAGCGCGTCCTGTCCATGGTGGACGGCGTGCTGCTGCTGGTGGACGCGGTCGAGGGCCCGATGCCGCAGACGCGCTTCGTCACGCGCAAGGCGCTGGCGCTGGGCCTGAAGCCCATCGTCGTGGTCAACAAGGTGGACCGTCCCGGCGCGCGCGCCGAGTGGGTGGTGAACCAGACCTTCGACCTGTTCGACAAGCTCGGCGCGACCGAGGAGCAGCTCGATTTCCCCGTTGTTTACGCTTCGGCCCTTTTGGGTTGGGCAAAAAATGATTTGAATGAAAAAGAAGAAAATCTGGAACCCCTATTTCAGGCAATCCTCGACCACGTGCCGATGCGCGACGAGAATCCCGACGAGCCGCTGCAGCTGCAGATCTGCTCGCTGGATTACTCGAGCTACGTCGGCAAGATCGGCATCGGCCGCATCCGCCGCGGCTGCGTGCGCCCGGGACAGGAGGTTTTGCTTTTGCATGGAAATTCTTCCCCTGTAAAAGCGAAAATAAATCAGATTCTGATGTTCGAAGGCCTCGACCGGATGCCCGTGGACGTGGCGGAGGCGGGCGACATCGTGCTCATCAACGGCATCGACGAAATCGGCATCGGCGCCACGCTCTGCGACCTGGAGCACGCCGATCCGCTGCCGCTGCTCAAGGTGGACGAGCCGACGCTGACCATGAATTTCCTGGTGAACGCCTCGCCGCTCGCCGGCAAGGAAGGCAAGTACGTGACCAGCCGCCAGATCCGCGAGCGCCTGGAGCGCGAGACCAAGAGCAACGTCGCGATGCGCGTCGAGTACCCCGTCGACACCGACACCTTCATCGTGCACGGCCGCGGCGAACTGCACCTGACGATCCTGCTGGAGAACATGCGGCGCGAGGGCTACGAAATCGCGGTGTCGCGGCCGCGCGTAATCTACAAGGACATCGAGGGCGAGCGCTGCGAGCCCTATGAAATCCTGACCATCGACGTCGAAGACAAGAACCAAGGCGCGGTGATGGAGGAACTCGGCCGCAGGCGCGGCGAGTTGCTCGACATGCAGCCGGACGGCAAGGGCCGCGTGCGGCTCGACTACCGCATCCCTGCGCGCGGGCTGATCGGTTTCCAGGGCGAATTCATGACGCTCACCCGCGGCACGGGCGTGATGAGCCACGTGTTCGACGAATACGCGCCGCTCAAGGGCGATATGGCGGAGCGCCGTAACGGCGTGCTGGTGTCCCAGGACGACGGCGTGGCCGTCGCCTACGCAATCTGGAAGCTGCAGGAGCGCGGCCGCATGTTCGTGAGCCCCGGCGAGCCGGTGTACGAGGGCATGATCGTCGGCATCCACAGCCGCGACAACGACCTGGTGGTGAACCCGATTCGCACCAAGCAGCTCACCAACATCCGCGCTTCCGGCAAGGACGAGGCCATCGACCTGGTGCCGCCGATCGGCCTGACGCTGGAATACGCGGTGGAATTCATCGCCGACGACGAGCTGGTGGAAATCACGCCGAAATCCATCCGGCTGCGCAAGCGCCACCTGCAGGAACACGAGCGCCGCAGGGCGGATAGAGCAGCGGCCTAAGTGGCGTCGCGCGGCGCGCGATTTGCAGTCTTTCTTGTATTTCTTTCTTGCAACCAGGCTGTCCTTGCGTGGGGCCCGGAAGGCCACCGTATGGCGGGAGAAATCGCGCAGTCCCTGCTCAGCCCGCAGGCGGCGCGCGAAATCGCGTACCTGCTCGCGAACGACCGCTTGGCCGACCGTACGCCCTCAGGGCGTACCCGGCTGGGGGAAATCGCCAACTGGGCCGACGAAATCCGCGACCAGCCCTGGTCGAGGAAATATTCCCAATGGCACTACGACAACGAACCGCTGTGCGAAGCCGCGCCGCCGGAGAAGGTCTGCCCGCGCGGCAATTGCGCTTCCGCGCGGCTGGCGCAGCAGCTGTCGGTCCTGCAGGACCGACGCGGTTCACGGCGCGACCGCAACGAGGCCCTGAAGTGGGTGGTCCACCTCGCCGGCGACATCCACCAGCCGCTGCACGCGGCGGATCATCATGACCGGGGCGGCAATGCGGTCTCGGTCGTGTTCTTCGGCCAGACCGAGGGGCGCCGCGGTCCGCTCAACCTGCACACCATCTGGGACGAGCAGCTGGTGGAGCGGCTGGTCGCCGAGCGCGGCGGCGAAGCGGCGATCATCTCCGTTCCGATTGCAGCGGGGGACAGGACGGCGTGGGCGGCAGGGTCGATCGAGGACTGGGTGCAGGAATCGAATGCCTTGGCTCGCGAGGTCGTCTACGGCAGCATCCCGGGGTTCAGCTGCAGCACGGGCGTCGCGCAGCCCGTGGAAATCGGAGCCGGGTACTATGCGGCTGCGGCTCCGGTCATCGAGCGGCAGATCAGGAAGGCCGGCGTGCGGCTGGCGGCGCTGCTGAACGAGGCGCTGGCCGCTCGCTGAGAGCGAGGAGCGGACGATGAAGATCGCGGTCTTGCCGGGCGATGGCATCGGCAAGGAGGTCACAGCGCAGGCAGTCCGCGTGCTGAAGGCGGTCGTCGGCGGCGATGCCACGTTCACCGAAGCGCCGATAGGAGGCGAAGGCGTCAAGGCGGCGGGCGTGCCGCTGCCGCCCGAGACCTTCGAACTCGCAAAGCAGGCCGACGCGATCCTGTTCGGCGCCGCCGGCCTGCCCGGCGACGAGCTCGGCCCCCGCCACCTGCGCTCCGGCCTGGGCCTGCTCACCCTGCGGCGCGAACTGAAGCTTTACGCCAACTTCCGGCCCGCGGTCATGTTTCCCGAACTGGTTGCGGCGTCCTCGCTCAAGCCGGAACTGGTCGAGGGCCTGGACCTCATGGTGCTGCGCGAACTGAACGGCGACATCTACTACGGCACGCCGCGCGGCATCAGCGACAACCCGGCCGGATACCGCGAAGGCGTGAACACCATGCGCTACACCGAGCCGGAGATCGAGCGCATCGCGCATGTCGGGTTCAAGGCGGCGCGCGGACGCAGGAAGAAGCTCTGTTCGGTGGACAAGGCCAACGTGCTGGAAACCATGGTGCTGTGGCGCGAAACCGTGGCGCGCGTGGGCAAGGAGTATCCGGACGTCGAATTGCGGCACCTGTACGTGGATGCCGCGTCCATGGAGCTGTTGCGCGCGCCGAAGCAGTTCGACCTGATCCTCGCGCCCAACATGTTCGGCGACATCCTGTCGGATGCGGCCGCCATGTTGACGGGCTCGATCGGCATGCTGCCCTCCGCTTCGATCGGCGATGGCGACAAGGGCCTGTACGAGCCCGTGCACGGCTCGGCGCCCGATATCGCGGGCAGGGACATCGCCAACCCGCTAGCCGCCATCCTGTCGGCGGCCATGCTGCTGCGCCACAGTTTCGGCCGCGTCGAGGAGGCGGAGAGGATCGAGCGCGCGGTGCGCTCGGTGCTGGCCGCGGGCTGCCGCACGGCGGATATCATGCAGCCTGGCAAGGAAAAAGTTGGCACCGCAGCAATGGGCGGCGCAGTGATCGCCGCCCTGCGATAATTCCCGGACCATGGCCGAGAACCCGGACCTGAAGCGCATCGGACGCTACGACATCGAGCGTGTCCTGGGCGAGGGCGCGATGGGCGTCGTCTACGAGGGCAAGGACACGCGGCTGCACCGCCGGGTCGCGATTAAGACCATCCTCAAGAGCGCGCTCGACTCGGATTCCGCCAGGGAATACTCGACCCGCTTCAAGCGCGAGGCCCAGGCGGTGGCGCGCCTCAACCACCCCAACATCGTGCAGGTATTCGACTTCGCCGAAGAGGGCGACGTCGCCTACATCGTGATGGAGTTCGTCAAGGGCCGCGAGCTGAAGACCTTCTTTGACGCCAAGGAGCGCTTCGACCTGAAGGAAGCGGTGCACATCATGGGCGAGCTGTGCGAGGCGCTGCACTTCGCGCACGAGGCCGGCATCATCCATCGCGACATCAAGCCCGCCAACGTGATGATCGATTCGCAGGGGCGGGTCAAGCTCACCGACTTCGGCGTCGCGCGCATCACCGATCTCGAGCGCACCATGTCCGAGCGCACGCAGGCCGGCGCAGTCATAGGCACGCCCGCGTACATGTCGCCCGAGCAGATCCAGGCCGGGACCATCGACCGGCGCACGGACATCTTTTCCGCAGGGGTGATCCTTTACGAATTTCTCACCGGCGGCAAGCCGTTCACCGGCTCGGGCACCTGGACCATCGCCAAAAAGATCATCAGCGAAGAGCCGCCGCTGCCTTCTTCGGTCAATTCGGCGCTGTCGCCGCTGTTCGACGGGGTGATCGCCAGGGCGCTGTCGAAGAAGGTGGACACGCGCTATCAGACGGCGCGTGAACTCGGCTACGCGCTGCAGCGCTCCTTCGAAGGCCTGCCGGCGACGGACGACGTGGAGAAAACGGTGATCCTGTCTCAGGCTGCGGCGCGGCAGGCGATGCCGGCGCCGCAGGAAGCGGCGGGCAATTCGACGGTATTGAGCACTGTTCCCGCGGCGGTGCCCGAATCCTCGGCACCGCACACCAAGGCCACCGAACTGGAATTCTGGCGCTCGATCAAGGACGGCGACGACCCGGCCGACTTCGACCTCTACGTGCAGCAGTTCCCGAGCGGCATCTACACGGCGCTGGCCAAGAGGAAGAGCGCCAGGCTGCGCGGCGTCGCCCCCGAGGCCGCGGAGCAGGAGCGCCGCGAGATCGAGGAGGCTGCGCGGCGGGAGGCCGAAGCGAGGAAGAAGCTCGCCGAGGAGAAGGCCGAACTCGAAGCGAGTCTCGCGCGGCGCGAAGCCGAATTCCTGCAACGCGAAGCCGAGGCGCAGGCGAAGCTGGCGCAGGAACAGGCCCGCCACCAGGCCGAGCTGGCGCAGCGCGAGGCCGAATTCAGGCAGCGCGAGGCCGCCGGCCCGAAAAAAATGTCGCTGCTGCCGGTATTCATCGTGCTGGCGGTCGCGGCGATCGGCGCGGGTGTCTGGCAGGCGGTCAAGCCGCCCGATCCGATGGCGCAGCGCGTCGCCGAACTGACGCAGTTGCTGGAAAAATCCAGGCAGCGCGAAGCCGAGCTGGCGCAATCGAAGCAGCGTGAAGCGGAGCTGGCGAACGAACTCGACCAGATGCGGCAGCGCGAAGCCGAGGCGAAGAAGTCGGGCGACGTGGCCAAGCAGCGGGAACTGGCCGAACAGCTGAAGCAGCGCGAAGCCGAAGCCGCCAGGCAGGCCGAGCTCACGCGGCAGCGCGAGATCGAAGCGAAGAAACAGGCGGAGTCGGCCGAGCAGGGCAAGGCCGAGCTCGCCAAGCTGCAGGCCGGATCCGGGAAAAAAGCTTCTGCCGCGAAAGGGGCCGAGCCTGCGAAGGCGGTGGAGCCGGTGAAAGTGGCTATCGCCACTCCCGCGCCGCCGCCCACGCCGGTACCCGACACGGCGCCGGTCACCCTTGAAACCATGCTGCAGAGGGCCATTTCTCTGGAGCATGACGGCAAGACCGCGGAAGCGGCGCGCCTGTATCGCCAGGTGACCAGGGAAGGCAAGGGCGACGCTGCGGGGCAGGCCGCCAAGCGCTATGGCGACTTGCTGCAGAAGGGCGCGCCGGGCGTACCGCGCGACTACGGCGAGGCCCTCAGGTACTACGAAATCGCGCGGCTGAACGGCGTCGACGTCCCCGTGGCCAAGGCCCGCTAGACCTGCAGGGGCGGAGCGGCGTCGTCCGGCAGCGGCATGCCGGCGGTATTCAGCACCATCGCCATCATGGAGTAGTAGCCGTTCAGCGCCAGCAGCTCGAGCGTGCCGTCCAGGCCGAAGCGCGTGCGCGCGGCGGCGAAGGTGGCGTCGTCGAGGCGTCCGGTCCGGTGCGCCTGCCTGCTGGCGCCGTAGACCAGCGCTTCGTCCGGCGACATCCCCTGCGGCTCCTTGCCCCGCCCGATCGCTTCGAAGATGCCGGGCGCCAGGCCTGCCTTGCGCGCGAGCTTCTCGTGCATGTACCACTCGTGCTGGCAGTTCCATTCGCGCGCCGTGACCAGCACCGCGAGTTCTAGCAGCGCAGGCGGCAGCTTGCTGTGCCAGCGCAGATGCTCGCCGAGCTGCTGCACGCGGCGCGCGAGTTCGGCGTTATGGATCAGCGCGATATAGGGCCCGCGCACTTCGCCGCGCGGCCCAGCAGCGATCTCCGCCGCGACCTCGCGCTGGGCGGGGGTCATGGTTTCGGGCGCGAGGCGGGGGAAGCGCACAGTCATGGTGCCGAATCGTCTTACTTATCGACAGCGGCTGCAACAGCCAATCCGCTATCCAAGGTCGGCCACAACGTTGCGCCCTCCGATTCTTGACCGCTGTCAATTATTTCGGCGGTACACTCTCGGATGATTTGCGGGCGCTCCGTGCTTCAACGAACCAGGTGAGAACGACATGACTGCGCAGACGAAGCAGGAAAGCGGACTCCCGTCCGCGTGGTACATGAACCGCTGGTGGCAGATGGTGCTGGGGTTCATCGCCATGATGTCGATTTCGAGCCCACAGTACGTATGGACCTTGTTCGTGAAACCGTTGCAGACGACGCTCGGCGCTTCGCTGGCCCAGTTGCAGGTTACGTTTTCTCTGTTGATCGTGCTGCAGACCTGGTGCTCGCCGATCCAGGCCTGGTTGGTGGATCGCTTCGGGCCGCGGCTGCTGATTTCTATCGGTTGCGCGATGTCCGGCCTGGGGTGGGTGCTGTCCGGCTACGTGAGCGACATCTGGGCGCTATACCTCACCTACGGCGTCATCGGCGGCTTTGGCACCGGGATTGTCTATGTAGGCATCATCGGCCATATGGTGCGCTGGTTCCCGGATCGACGCGGCTTCGCGGCCGGGATCGCAGCCGCAGGTTACGGCGCTGGTGCGATCCTTACTTCATTTCCCATCGCGCAAATGATCCCCGCTTCCGGCTACGCGCATACGCTGATCGTGTGGGGTTGGATCCAGCTTGCAGTGGGAGTGATCGCCAGCCAGGCGATGCGTATCCCGGCGAGCAACTGGAAGCCGGCGGGCGCCGAGGCATTGGCGACCAAACAGGCCGTGCGCCAGTCGCAGCGCGACTATACGCCGGGCGAGATGCTGAAGACCCCATGCTTTTGGCTGCTATTCGTAATGATGTCGATGATGGCGACAGGCGGCCTCATGGTGGTGTCGCAGGTCGGCCCGTTCGCGAACGAGTATGGCGTGGCGAACGCCTTGGTGCTGGGCATGGCGGCGCTGCCGCTGTCGCTAACGCTCTCGCGTGCGACCAATGGCCTGACGCGACCGTTCTTCGGCTGGGTCTCTGACCATGTCGGCCGCGAAAATACCATGTTCATTGCCTTCGGGCTGGAGGCTCTGGCGGTCCTGCTGCTGATGCTTTTCCTGCGCATTCCGGCGGTGTTCGTGGTGCTCACCGGGCTGGTGTTCTTCGGTTGGGGAGAAATCTTCTCGCTCTTTCCCTCGACGCTGACCGACCTGTTCGGAACCAAATACGCAACCACGAATTACGGCTTTCTATACATAGCCCAGGGGATCGGTGCCGTCCTTGGCGGTCCAGTGGCGGCGATGATCCGCGAGGCGAGCGGCAGTTGGACGCCGGTATTCATCATCGTGATTGCGCTCGACCTGCTCACCGCCTTTCTCGCGCTTTTCGTGCTGAAATCGCTGCGCCAGGCCTGGGTGGCGCGCTCGGCCGCGACAACAGGCTGACCCTCAGCGGCGCGCTTACTTCGCCAGCGCCTTAACCCTCGAAAACCGAAGCAGCGCGTCCACATCCGGATCTTCATTCCGATCCGAAGATACGGTAAGCAACGCAGCCTTACAACGCCTCGCGGCGAATCCGCATGCCTTAGACTTCGAGGAATTCGATTCTGACCGGAGGGGGAGAGTCATGGCAGAGGTCGGCACCAAGCTCATTTTCGAGAACGAGCGCGTCCGCATCTGGGAGTTCACGCTGCAACCCGGCGAAAGCATCGAAGCGCACAAGCACGATCACGATTACTTTTTCTATCCGCTGGAAGGCGGCACGCTCGAAGTGACGCGGTCGACGGGATTGACGCGAGCCACGCTGGAAGCAGGGAAGGTGTATTACCGGAAAGGCGGCGACACCCATGCGGCGAAGAACATCGACGACCACCGCTATCACGAAATCCTGGTGGAACTGAAGGCCTAGCTACTTCGCCAGCGCCTTCATGGCTTTTTCCAGGCCGCCGATGGTGGTGGGATACATGCGGTTGTTCATGAGCTCCTTGACGATCTGGATCGACTGCCGGTAGGGCCAGACCTCCTCGGGCTCCGGGTTGAGCCAGATGCATTTCGAATAGACGTCGGTGAAGCGCTTCATCCATACCGCCCCGGCCTCCTCGTTGAAGTATTCCACCGAGCCGCCGGGCTGAAGGATCTCGTAGGGGCTCATGGTGGCGTCGCCGACGAAGATCACCTTGTAGTCGTGGCCGTACTTGTGCAGCAGGTCCCAGGTGCGGGTGCGTTCGGAGTGGCGGCGGCGGTTGTCCTTCCACACGAAGTCGTACATGCAATTGTGGAAGTAGTAGAACTCGAGGTGCTTGAATTCGGTTTTTGAAGCGGAGAACAGCTCTTCGGCGAGCTTGATGTGGTCGTCCATGGTGCCGCCGATGTCCATCAGCATCAGCACCTTGATGGCGTTGCGGCGCTCGGGCCGCATGTGGATGTCGAGATAGGCCTTCTTCGCCGTGCTGCTGATGGTGTTGTCGAGGTCGAACTCCTCCGGCGCGCCTTCGCGGGCGAATTTTCTCAGGCGGCGCAGCGCGATCTTGATGTTGCGCGTGCCCAGCTCGACCGAATCGTCGAGGTTGCGGTATTCGCGCTGGTCCCAGACCTTCACCGCGCTGCGGTTGCGGCTCTTGTCCTGGCCGATGCGGATGCCCTCGGGGTTGTAGCCATAGGCGCCGAAAGGCGAGGTGCCGCCGGTGCCGATCCACTTCGAGCCGCCCTGGTGGCGGTTCTTCTGCTCCTCGAGCCGCTGCTTGAGCGTCTCCATGAGCTTTTCCCAGCCCCCCAGCGCCTGGATCTGCTTCTTCTCCTCCTCGCTGAGCGTGAGTTCGACCTGCTTCAGCAGCCACTCGAGAGGGATCTCGGCTTCGATGCCCGGGATCGCCTGCACGCCGTCCCAGAACTCGGCGAAGGCGCGGTCGAACTTGTCGAAATTGGCCTCGTCCTTCACCAGAGACGTGCGCGACAGATAGTAGAACTCGTTGATGTCGGGGCCGATGACATTGCGCTGCATTGCCTCGAGCAGCGTCAGGTACTCCTTGATGGAGACCGGGAGCTTGTGGCTCTTCAGCTTGAGGAAGAAATCTATGAGCAAATCAATTTCCCTTGGCGCGGGTCATGAACACCAGCCGTTCGAACAGGTGCACGTCCTGCTCGTTCTTGAGCAGCGCGCCGTGCAGCGGCGGGATGATGGACTTGCGGTCCTTGGAGTGCAGAGCCTCCGGTGGGATGTCCTCGGCGAGCAGCAGCTTGAGCCAGTCGAGCAGTTCCGAGGTCGAGGGCTTCTTCTTCAGGCCCGGAACCTCGCGCACCTCGAAGAACACCTCCATCGCCTCCTTGAGCAGCGATTTCTTCAGGCCGGGGAAATGCACCGCCACGATCTTCTCCATCGTTTCCTTGTCCGGAAAGCGGATGTAGTGGAAGAAGCAGCGCCGCAGGAAGGCGTCGGGCAGCTCCTTTTCGTTGTTCGAGGTGATGAAGACGATCGGCCGCTGCTTCGCCTTGACGAGTTCGCGCGTCTCGTAGACGTAGAACTCCATGCGGTCGAGCTCGCGCAGCAGGTCGTTGGGGAATTCGATATCGGCCTTGTCCACCTCGTCGATCAGCAGCACGCAGGGCTTGTCCAGCGAGAACGCCTGCCAGAGCATGCCCTTGACGATGTAGTTGTGGATGTCGTGGACGCGCTTGTCGCCCAGCTGCGAATCGCGCAGCCGGCTGACCGCGTCGTACTCGTAGAGCCCCTGCTGCGCCTTGGTGGTGGATTTGATGTGCCATTCCAGCAGCGGCACGCCCAGCGACTTCGCCACCTGGACCGCGAGCATGGTCTTGCCGGTGCCCGGCTCGCCCTTGACGAGCAGGGGCCGCTGCAGCGTGATCGCCGCATTGACCGCGAGCGTGAGGTCGTCGGTGGAGACGTAATCGGAGGAGCCGGTGAAGCGCATCGGAATTCCCTTGGCCAAAATCGCATTATAATCGCCCGGTCTCCCAGACTATTCCGACAGGCGAATGCGAAACCACCACGGTATCCTCCCCAGCGTCATCACGGCAGGATTCCTGCTGTCAGCCGCCGCGCCTGCGCTCGCGCAGCAAGCGGCTCCCGCAGGCGATCCGAAGGAGGCGCACAAGAAGATCGCCGTCTGCGAGGGCTGCCACGGCATCGCCGGCTACAAGACCGCCTATCCAACCGTCTACCACGTGCCCAAGCTCGGCGGCCAGCAGTCCGGCTACATCGAGAACGCGCTCCACGAGTACAAGGCGGGCCAGCGCAGCCATCCGTCGATGCGTGGCATCGCCTCCAGCCTTTCCGAACAGGACATCGCGGACATCGCGGCCTACTACTCGCAGAGTCACGGAAAATGAGACAACTTTTCATGCTGCTGCTGTCGTTCACTCTTGTCTGGGCCGCCTGGGCCGGCGGCAATGCGGAGAAGGGCAAGGAGAAGGCCGCGCAGGTCTGCGCCGCCTGCCACGGCGTCGACGGCGCCAAGCCGGCCGCGCCCGACCAGCCGATCATCGCCGGGCAATACCCCGACTACCTGGTGAAGGCGCTCACGGACTACAAGTCCGGTAAGCGCAGCAACCCGGTGATGAAAGCGTTCGCCGGCCAGCTCAGCCGGCAGGACATGGAAGACCTCGCGGCCTGGTTCTCCAGCCAGAAGTCGCCCCTGCACTTCCAGCGCTAGGCTTTTTCCTTTTTTCCGAATTCGCAGAGATCCCGGATCGGGCAATCCGGGCATTTCGGCTTGCGCGCGACGCAGACGTAGCGGCCGTGCAGGATCAGCCAGTGGTGCGCGTGCATCAGGAATTCGGGCGGCGTGAACTTGAGCAGCTTTTCCTCGACCGCCAGCGGGTCCTTGCCGGGGGCGAGTCCAGTGCGGTTGGCGACGCGGAAGATGTGCGTGTCCACAGCCATCGTCGGCTGCTGGAAGGCGACATTGAGAATCACGCTGGCGGTCTTGCGTCCGACTCCCGGGAGACTCTCCAGTTGCTCCCTGGTCCGGGGTATTTCTCCGTTGAAGTTTTGCAATAGCAGGCGCGAAAGCTGGATGACGTTTTTCGCCTTGGTGCGGAACAGGCCTATCGACTTGATGTAATCCGTCAGTCCCTGCTCGCCGAGTTCGATCATCTTCGACGGCGTATTTGCCGCAGGAAACAATTTCGCCGTCGCCAGGTTGACCGACTTGTCGGTGGCCTGCGCGGACAGCACCACCGCGACCAGCAGTTCGAAGGGCGTCCGGTAGACGAGTTCGGTCTTCGGGTGCGGATCGGCCGCCCGGAAGCGCTCGAAGATTTCCCGCCGTTTCTGCGGATTCATGTCCGTGCCTTGCGCCTGAGGGCGGCGGCGATGATCGCCTTGCGGTCAGGCGCCGCGGCTTTCGGTTTCGGTGCGGAAAGTCTCTGTTTACGGAGCGCCGCGCGCCGTTTCGCGCTTCTCGCATCCGCTTCGGTCCACGGTCCCGGCGCGGGGACCATGTCGATGCAGTCCACGGGGCAGGGCGGCAAGCAGAGGTCGCAGCCGATGCAGTAGGCGGCGATCACCGCGTGCATGAAGCCCTGCGCGCCGGAGATCGCGTCTACCGGGCAGGCGTCTATGCAGCGCGCGCAGCCGATGCAGCGGGCTTCGTCGACCAGCGCGACCATGCTGCGCTTCATGGCGCGGAACTCGCCGTCCTTGATCTCGCGAGGCAGGCCGCTACGCATTCTGTGACCAGTCGGGGTCCGCGGTAGATCAGGCCGCTGTAGATCTGCACCAGCGACGCGCCGGCATCGAGTTTCTCCGCCGCGTCCGCACCGGAAAATATGCCGCCGACACCGATGACGGGAATCTCGCCTTTCAATTCCCGCGCAAGAACGCGGACGACGTGGGTGGAGCGCTCGCGCAGCGGCGCTCCGGACAACCCGCCGGTTTCATTTCCATGGGGAAGGTTTTTTACCGCATCGCGCGACAGCGTCGTGTTCGTCGCGACGATACCGTCGATCTGTTCGCGCCGCGCGACCGTCGCGATGTCCCGGATCTGCGCATCCTCCAGGTCGGGGGCGATCTTCAGGGCAAGCGCCACGTTGCGGCCATGCTTTTGACGAAGTTGTTCACGCTTGTGCTTTACCCGCTTTACAAGACTTTCAAGAAATTCCCCGCTTTGAAGATCCCGCAGCCCGATAGTGTTGGGCGATGAGATGTTCAGCGTGACGTAGTCCACGTGCGAATACAGTTTCTCAAGGCAGATTTCGTAATCGTCCGCGGCCTTCTCATTCGGAGTGTCCTTGTTTTTCCCGATGTTGACGCCTATGACGGTGCCGCTCTTCGCGAGGTTCGCGACAAACGCGTCGACGCCGATGCTGTTCAGTCCATACCGGTTGATGATGGCTTTGGCTTCGGGAATGCGAAACAGGCGCGGCCGCGGGTTGCCGGGTTGCGGCCGCGGCGTGACGCCGCCCAGCTCGAGGAAGCCGAAGCCGAGCGCGGCCAGCGGCCCCGCGTATTCAGCATGCTTGTCGAGGCCGGCGGCGAGTCCGACCGGGTTGGGGAAGTCCAGTCCCATGACGCGAACGGGACAGGCGGGCGGCTTTTCCGCGAACAACCCGGCGAGGCCAGAAAACTTCAGCGCGAGGTGATGGGCGGTTTCCGGGTCCAGCGCGAACAGAAGGGGGCGCGCCAGCGCATAAGACATCGCTATTCCAGGTCCTCTGGCGCAAGGCGCCGCCATTCGCCGCCGATGAAGCCCTCGATCGGCATGAAGCGCGACTTGTACGCCATCTTCGGGCTTTCCCTGATCCAGTACCCCAGGTAGAGATAGGGCAGCCCGAGCGCGCGGCAGGATTCGACCTGCCAGATCACGTTGAAGGTGCCGAAACTCGCGCTCCTGCGATCGGGTTCGAAGAAGGTGTAGACGGAGGACAGGCCGTCGGGCAGGTAGTCCACGATCGAGACCATCACGAGCTGCCCGTTGTCGCGGAATTCCACCAGCCGCGTATCCACCCGGCTCTGCAGCAGGAAGTGCGAATACTGGTCGCGGCTGTCGTTGTCCATGCCGCCGCCGGAATGGCGCCGCGACTGGTAGCGCAGGTACAGGGCGTAGTGCTCCAGCCGGAACTTGAGCGGCTGCGCCTGCGAAGTCAGCTCTGCATGCTGGTTCCAGGCGCGGCGCTGCGAGCGGCTGGCGACGAATTCCTGTATCGGGATGCGTACCGGCACGCAGGCGCGGCAGCTGTCGCAGTGCGGCCGGTAAGTGAAGATGCCGCTGCGCCGGAACCCGGCCTTGACCAGCTCGCCGTAGAGTTCGGTGTTGATGAGGTGGCTGGGCGTCGCAACCTGCGAGCGCGCCATGCGCTCGGGGAGGTAACTGCACGGATACGGTGCAGTCACGTAGAACTGCAGTACCGCATGCGGGAGATCGTTAAGCCGAGACATGTCTTGGAGCAGTTTCCCTGCGTGCCCATTTCCCCGGTTGTTCGGGATAGTGTACCAATGCCGCTACGCGGCGTAAAAACTGCCTGCGCGGGATCTCGCGCCCGCCCAGCGACGCCAGCAGCGGCGTGCGCTGCTGGCAGTCGATCAGCGGGCAGCCGCGCTCGCGCAGCGCCTCCACCAGGGCCACCAGCGCAACCTTGGAAGCGTCGGTGGCGCGCGAGAACATCGACTCGCCGTAGAACATGCGGCCGATCGAAACCCCGTAGAGCCCGCCGACCAGCTCGCCGTCCTGCCAGGTTTCGAAGCAGTGCGCATGCCCGGCGCGGTGCAGCGCGACGTAGGCGGCCTGCATTTCCCTGCTGAGCCACGTTCCGGGCTCGCTTTTCCTCGGTTCCGAACAGGCTTTTATGACCCCCGGAAAGGCGGAATCGATCCTGGTTTCAAAACCCTTGTTGCGGATGCTCTTGGCGAGCGAGCGCGAGATCTTCAGTTCGTCGCAGAACAGCACCATGCGCGGATCGGGCGACCACCACAGGATCGGTTCGTCGCCGGAATACCAGGGAAAGATGCCCTGGCGGTAGGCGGCGAGCAGGCGCGCCGCCGAGAGATCCGCGCCGGCGCACAACAGTCCGTTGGGATTCCTGAGCGCCTTCTCCACCGGCGGAAAGGGATCGTCGCTTTCCAGCCACTTCATCATTTGATCTCTTCCGCGTGAAAACGGAAGTCTCCGGATACCCGGTCGGCAAACCAATGCCTGAGCGTCACGCCGACGGTGCGAAAGGCAATGTCCTTCCACGGTATCCGCGCTTCCTCGAACAGGGCAACCTCGATGCTCTCGACGCCGGGCTTGAACTCCAGGTCCAGCAGGCGCGCGCGAAAGAAAACATGCACCTGGTTCACGTAGGGCACCGAGACCATGCTGAAGGCCCCGGCAAGCTCGATGCGCGCCCCGGCCTCCTCCAGCGTTTCGCGCGCCGCCGCTTGGTCCGCGGTCTCGCCGTTCTCCATGAATCCGGCCGGCAGCGTCCAGTAGCCGTAGCGCGGCTCTATCGCGCGCCGGCACAGCAGCAGCCGGCCTTGCCACTCCGGGATCGAGCCGAGGACCAGTTTCGGATTCTCGTAATGGATGGTGCCGCAGGCGTCGCAGACGTAGCGCGGCAGCGAGTCGCCCGGGGGCACGCGCCTGACGACGGCGGCGCCGCAGTTAGAGCAGAATTTCACCCAGGGACTTTACGATTTTATCCGGCGTGAAACCCAGCCGGTCCACCGGCGCGCCGCCGCGGTTGATCCAGTAGACGCCGAAGCCGAAGGACTTCGCGCCCATGGCGTCCCAGCAATTCGACGACACGAAGCCGATGCTTTCCTTCGGCGTCTTCAGCCGGTCCACGGCCAGCTGGTAGACCTGCGGCGCCGGCTTGTAGATTTTCATTTCGTCCACGCTGAGCACCGCGTCGAATGAAAGCCCGGATTGCGCGACCAGCGGATCGATCATGTCCGGCGAGCCGTTGGTAAGGATGGCGAGCTTGGTTTTGAATTTGCCCATTGCCGCTTTTACATCAGGATAGAGCGCGAGCCGGCGGTATTCGTCCATCAGGGATCGCGTTTCGTTTTTCCGGATTTCCAGCTTGAGGAATTCGCAGCTATACAGCAGCGCCTCCTCGGTGACCTGCGAAAACGGCGCGTAGCGGCCCATCAGGCTGCGTTGCCAGGTGTATTCGAGCTGCTTCGCGCGCCAGAGCTGCGACAGCTGCGCCCCCCTGCCGGGCCAGAACGCGTCGCAGCGCGCGAGCACCGAGTGCACGTCGAAGAGAGTTCCGTAGGCATCGAAAACGAGAGCGCTGTGCGTGACCATGTTCGGTAGGATAAAGTAGAAAGCAGTGAACAACCGCTACGACGAGTTGTACCGCAGCTGGCGCTGGGAGGTGCCGGAGCTCTATAACATCGCCCAGGCCTGCTGCGGACGCTGGGCGGCGGACCGCTCGCGCTTCGCGCTGTACTGGGAGGACGAGTCTGGCGAAACCGCGAAGTACACGTTCTGGGACGTCCAGCAGGAGGCCAACCGGCTGTCGAACGCGCTCGCCGGCCTCGGCGTCAAGCGCGGCGACCGCGTCGCGCTCATCCTGCCGCAGCGGCCCGAAATGGCTATCGCCTACATGGCGATCTTCCAGATGGGCGCGATCGCGCTGCCGCTGTCGCACCTGTTCGGCCCGGACGCGCTCGAGTACCGCATGGAATTCGCCGGCGCCAGCGTCGTCCTCGTCGAACCGGCGACCATCGCCAACCTGTGGGCGGCCAAGAACAGGCTCACGCACCTGAAGCATGTCATCGGGGTCGGCGGAGCGCGGGAGGCCGGGGTTCATGCGTACGAAGATTTGATCCGGAAAGCGAAAAGCGGATTCGAGAAAGTAAATACTTCCTGCGACGATCCGGCCCTGATCATTTACACCAGCGGCACGACGGGGCCGCCCAAGGGCGCGCTGCATGGCCATCGCGCGCTCGCCGGCCAACTGCCCGGATTCACGTATTCGCACGACTTTTTTCCGCAACCCGGCGACATGTTCTGGTCGCCCGCGGACTGGGCCTGGGCGGGCGGGCTGTTCGACGCGCTGCTGCCCAGCTGGAATTTCGGCGTTCCTATCCTCGGCTACCGCGGGCGCTTCGACGCCGAGCGGGCCTACCACCTGCTGGAGAAATACGGGGTCCGGAATGCATTCCTATTCCCGACGGCCCTGAAGCTGATGATGAAGGCGGTGCCGGAACCGAAAAAAATGTACGACCTGAACCTGCGCACCATCATGAGCGGGGGCGAATCGGTGGGCGCGACGGTGATCGAGTGGGCGCGCGAGCAGCTCGGCGTCACCATCAACGAGATCTTCGGCCAGACCGAGATCAATTTCGTGGTCGGCAACTGCCAGGCGGCCTGGCCGGTGAAACCGGGCTCGATCGGCCGGCCGTATCCGGGACACAGTGTCGCAATCATCGACGACCAGGGCAAAGAGGTGCCGCGCGGCGAGCTGGGCGAGATAGCGGTGAAGAGAAACCATGATCCCGTGTTCTTCCTCGAGTACTGGAAGAACCCGGAAGCGACGCGGGAAAAATTCATCGGCGACTGGGGCTGCACCGGCGACCAGGGGCGCATGGATGAGGACGGCTACCTCTGGTACCAGGGGCGTTCGGACGACGTCATCAAGTCTTCCGGCTACCGCATCGGGCCGGCCGAAATCGAGTCCTGCCTGGTCAAGCATGCCGCGGTCGCCAACGCCGCGGTGATCGGCAAACCCGACCCCGCGCGCGGCCAGATCGTGAAGGCGTTCATCGTCCTGCAGCCGGGGCAGAAGGCCTCGAAAAAACTGGTCGACGAGATCCAGGACCACGTGCGCGGCCTGCTCGCGCCCTACGAGTACCCGCGTGAAATCGAGTTCATCGACGCGCTGCCGATGACCACCACCGGCAAGGTGCAGAGGAAGGAGCTGCGCAAGCGCGAGCAGGCGAAGCAGGAGCAGTGAAGCGGCTGATCCTGCTCGGCGGCGGGCACGCGCACCTGCGGGTCCTGCTGGGCCTGGCGGATTTCATATCGAAGAACCTCGACGTCAAGCTGGTGACGCCGGGCCCGCTGCATACCTATTCGGGCATGGTTCCCGGAGTCGTCGCCGGCCACTACGCGGTTCCGGCGGCGCAGATCGATCTTGCGCGGCTTGCCGCGAAAGCCGGCGTGGAACTGATACTCGGCCGCGCTCTTTCCTTTGATTCGCAAAAAGTCGAACTCGAAAATGGCGAAGTACTCGAATTCGACCTGCTGTCGCTCAATCTTGGATCGCTGCCCGGTAATTTCAACGTTCCTGGCGCAATGCTGCACGCCGTCGCAGCCAAGCCCTTCGAACAGTTTCTCGGGCGCTGGAACGCGCTGCTGAAGGAAGCGGGAGCGCCGCGCATCGCGATCGCGGGAGCGGGGGCGGGCGGCGTGGAACTCGCGATGGCGATGAAGCATCGATTGCCGGCGGCCGACGTGGTCCTGTTCTCGGACCAGGATTCCTTTTCACCCGACGTGGCCGGGCACGTCTCCCGGTCGCTGCAAAGGCTTTCGGTCAGCTTCAGACCCGACGCACCTGTGACCGACGTGGAGCGGGGGCCCATCGTCGTATCCCGGGCGGGGCGTGAGGAGTTCGACGCGTTGTTCTGGACTGCGGGCGCGGCTGCGCTGCCTATGCTGCAGAAATCCGGCGTCGCCTGCGACTCGCGCGGCTACGTGCGGGTGGATGACACGTTGCGCAGCGTTTCTCATCCCGCGGTGTTTGCGACCGGGGACACCGCATCGCTGGAAGGCGCCGACCTGCCGAAATCCGGCGTCTACGCCGTGCGGCAGGGCGCCGTGCTGGCGGAAAACCTGAAGCGGGTCCTGATCGGGAAGAGCCTGCGGCGCTATATGCCGCAAAAAGAAGCGCTGTCCCTGATCAGTTGCGGCGGGAAATACGCGATTGCCAGCCGCGGCAACTGGTCTGCGGAAGGCGCGTGGGTCTGGTGGTGGAAAAACTGGCTGGACCGGCGCTGGATATCGCGGTTCAGCTAGGACGGCTGGCGACCAGTATTTTCCCGTCGGCCTCGATGGCGACTTCGCCGCGCTGATTGCTCGCCACCGCGGTCATGATGACGATGCCGCCCTTGTGTTTTGGTTTGTCGGCCTTGCCGGTGACGGTCCAGTCGGTGGTGATGGTGTCGCCGGCGCGCACCGGCGCCTTGAAGCGGCAGGCGTGCTCGAGGTAGGCGATCGCCGTGCCGCCGAAGTACATCCCGACGGGGGACGAGACCAGCGCGCTGGTGAAGGGGCCGTGCAGGATGCGGCCGCCGAACATCGATTTTTTCGCAAATTCCTCGTCAGCGTGCAGCGGATTGAAATCGCCGAACATCCCCGCGCCCATCACGAGATGCGTTTCGGTGACCGTGAGACTGGTGCCGAAACTCTCGCCGACCTTCACTTCGTCGTACCACTTGCCGTGAAATAGCATCTGCTTCCCCGTGATGCGGAATGTAAACTTCGGGACCTTGAAATCTTCTGGCGCCCCAGACACGAATCGAACGTGCGACCTGCCCCTTAGGAGGGGGCTGCTCTATCCACTGAGCTACCGGGGCGCGCGGACGGATTCTACCCGCATGGCATTGCTCCTTTTATCAATGTTGTTCAGCGCGCAGCCGTGAGCGTTGCGCCCAAGCAGCTGCTTTCCACCGCCGACGGTATATTCCTCACCGTCGGAATGATCATCGGCGCGTTGATATTCAAGGCGCCGTCGACGGTCGCGGGCGCCACCTCCGGCATCGCGGAGTTCCTGTTTGCCTGGCTGCTCGGCGGCGCGGCGTCGCTGTGCGGCGCGCTGGTTTACGCCGAACTCGCGGGCCGCCACCCGGACACGGGGGGCGAATACGTGTTCCTCACCGAGGGACTGGGCAAGGGCGTCGCTTTCCTGTTCGCCTGGTCGCGCATGACCGTCATCCAGACCGGCGCCATCGCGGCGGTCGCTTTCGTGTTCGGCGACTACGCCTCGGAAATTCTCAGCCTGGGCGCGCACAGTTCGGCGGTCTGGGCGGCGCTCGCGGTGGCCGCGCTGACGCTGCTTAATTTCACCGGCACGCTGCAGTCCAAGGCGCTGCAGAAAATGATGGAAATCGCGCTGATTGCGAGCCTCGTGCTGTTCTCCATCGCCGCGCTGGCGATCGGCGGTGCGCCCGTGAAGGAAAACCCGGCCGCTTCCGGGGGCGGCGGGTCATTCGGCTTCGCGATGATATTCGTGCTGCTCGCGTACGGCGGCTGGAACGAAGCGGCCTATCTCGCGGGCGAGGTGCGCGACGGCCGGCGCAACATGACGCGCATCCTGGTGACGGGCGTGCTCGCGGTGACGGCGCTCTACCTGCTGGTGAACCTCGGCTTTCTCGCGGTCCTCGGCCACGGCGGCATCAAGGAGTCAAGGGCGGTCGCGGCGGACGTGATGCGCGCGATCGCGGGAGAGAAGGGCGCGATCCTGATAGCGCTGATGGTGTGTGTTTCCGTGCTGACCACGATCAACGCCGCAATATTCACCGGCGCGCGGACGACCTATGCGCTGGGCCGCGACTTTCCGGTATTTCGCCTCCTGGGCGCGTGGCGCGAGACCGGCAGCACGCCGGCGAATGCGCTCTTGCTGCAGGGTGCGATCACGCTGGCGCTGGTGGGCGCGGGAGCCGCGACGCCGGACGGATTCAACGCCATGGTGGCCTATACGTCGCCCGTGTTCTGGACGTTTTTTCTGTTGACGGGCGTGACCCTGTTTTGCTTTCGATTCCAGGATCGGAAGCAAAATAAATCACCTGCCGATATCAAAGTTCCCTTCTATCCCGTCGTGCCGCTTATTTTCTGCGCCACCTGCGCCTACATGCTGTATTCGAGCGTCGATTACGTGCGCAATCCGGTGTTCGGGCCGAAATTCGGCGACGCCGTGCTCGCAGGCCTCGCAATCATGGGTGCGGGAATTCCCCTGTATTGGTTCGCGCGGAAGAAGTGAGGCTCCTGCTTCTCGTCTTCCTGTTCGCCGCCTTCGGCGCGGCGGCGCAGGACTACGGCCGGGAACGGCGCTGGGCGGCGGAAGTCGTGCCGAACCTGGTGGTCGGGGATGCCGTGCAGCTGAAGCTGCCCTCCGGCCGTGAATTCCTCGGCCTCTATGTAGAAAATAAAACGGCCAGGAACGCCCTCCTGCTGGTCCACGGGATCGGCGTGCATCCCGACCACAGCGTAATCGGCGTTCTGCGCGTGGCGCTATCGGAGATGGGCTACGCCACGCTCTCCATCCAGATGCCGGTGCTGGAATCCAATGCCGCCCCCGATGACTACACGGCGGTTTTTCCCGAGGCGGCCGCGCGCATCCAGGCGGGAGCGGATTGGCTTGCGGCAAAAGGTTTTGCGCGACCGGTGCTGCTCTCCCACAGCCTGGGTTCGCGGATGGCGAACGTGTATTTCGAACGTACGGCGGATGCACCCTTCGCCGCATGGATCTGCATGGGACTATCCGGCGACTTCGGCCGCATGGGCAACGTCGGGATACCGGTGCT
>Ga0070731_10001480_pt1 | contig 24251 bp, 20 predicted proteins | sample Coa_R1_2_FD_66448 | JGI IMG/M metagenome (GOLD analysis project Ga0070731, IMG submission 66448) | Surface soil microbial communities from Centralia Pennsylvania, which are recovering from an underground coalmine fire - Coalmine... | ecosystem: Environmental > Terrestrial > Soil > Unclassified ... | reverse complement strand
CCGGCGCCCGAGTCGGGTCGGCCGGCGTCCGCATGAGCTTGAACGGCGCCCCCAGCAGGCGGACCTGGTCCTGGGCGCCCGGCTGATGCAGCTCGACCACCATCTGCCGGTGCTCGACGATCTCGGAGCCGAGCGCCTCGTCGAGATCGAGCACCGGCTCGAGACAGCAGTCGTGCGCTGAGGCGAATTCACGCCACTCCTCACGCGTGCGCGACGCGAACACCTCCGTGACCGCGTCGTGAGCGGCCGAGCCCGGCGGATCGAAGGCGTGCTCGAGCAGATCCTCACGCCCCACCCCGCGACAGAACTCGGCCCAGAACTTCGGCTCGAGCGCACCCAGGCTCACGTAGCCATCGGCGCAGCGGTAGGGCCGGTAGCAAACGATGCCCCCGCCCAGGCTGAGCCGACCCCGGCGCGGGACGCTCCCGCCCGCGAGCAGCTCGGCCGCCACGAGCGCGAGCCAGGACAGCGAGCCGTCGAACATCGAGCAGTCGACCAGCTGGCCCTGGCCGGAACGGTCGCGTTCGCGCAGGGCCATCAGGATCCCGATCACCGCCGTCAGCGCCCCCCCGCCGATGTCCGCGATCTGGCCTGCTGGCTGGACGGGCGGCCCGTCGGCCTCGCCCGTCAGCCCGAGCAGTCCGTTGAGCGCGAGGTAGTTGATGTCGTGCCCGGAGCGATCCCGAAGCGGTCCCTCCTGGCCGTAGCCGGTGATCGCGCAGTAGACGAGCGCCCGGTTCTCCTCCCGCAGACGGTCGTAGCCGACCCCGAGCCGGTCGAGCACGCCGGGCCGGAATGACTCGAGCAGCACATCGGCGTCGCGGACGAGTCGGAGCAGCACCTCCTTGCCGCGTTCCTGCTTGAGGTCGATCCGGATCGAGCGCTTCCCGCGGTTCAGGGCCAGAAACAGCGCGCTCCGCGCCGTGACGTCGGCGCCCTCGTAATGCGGCGCCGACCAGCGGATGTAGTCCCCGATCCCCGTGTCCTCCACCTTGACCACGTCGGCCCCGAAGTCGGCCAGCAGCAGTGATGCGTAGCCGCCCGGCAGAAGGCGGGTCAGGTCGAGGACACGCAGACCGTCAAGCGGCAGGCTCATGGGTCCTCACGCCGAGCAACGCCCGCGCCTCCTCCACGGTCGCCGGGCGCCGCCCCACCTCCTCGGCCATCCGCCGCGCCTGCGCGATCAGCTCGCCGTTGGAGCGCGCCATCTCGCCGCTGGGCAGGTAGAAGTTGTCCTCCAGGCCGACACGGACCGAGCCGCCCAGCGTCAGCGCCGCAGCCACGAGCATCCACTGGTCGCGTCCGATCCCGATCACCCCCCAGTGATGTCGTCCTGGCGGCAGGTTGTCGGCCATAGCGGCGAGATTCCTCGCGCTCGCCGGGACACCGCCGACCACGCCCATGACGAAGTCGGCGTGGAGCGGCGGCTCGAGCAGGCCCATGTCGAGCAGCGGCGCCAGCGAGCCCACGTGGCCCAGGTCGAAGCACTCGTGTTCGGGCTTGATGCCAAGCCGGCGCATCGCCTCGAGCAGCTGGATGATCTCCTCGAACGGGTTGGCGAACACGAACTTGAACACGAAGTCCCGGCGCTTGGCCGAGTACTTGGCGTAGTTCATCGACCCCATGTTGAGCGCCGCCACCTCGGGCCGGCCCGCCTCGAGGTAGGCGATCCGCTTGTCCACCGGAATCCCGATGGTGCCGGTGGAGAAGTTGATGATCACGCCGTCGCCCACCTCCTGCGTGATCGCGTCACGGATGGCCACGAAATCGTCGACCTCGTAGCTCGGCGCCCCCTCGCGCGTGCGCGCGTGGATATGGATGTGGACACCGCCCTCGTCGGCGATCCGCCGCGCCTCGGCGGCGTACTCCTCCGGGGTGTAGGGAATCGCCGGGCACTGGTCACGGTTGGCGATCGCGCCGCTGATGGCGCAGGTGATGACGACCGGATCGTCGAGGCTCATCGCGTCATACCGGCACGACGCCGTTGCGCTTCCAGGGACGCTGCACCTGCTTGCGCGCCGAGAGCTCGAGGCCGCGGCAGATCGTGGCCCGGGTCTCCCGCGGGTCGATCACGTCGTCGATCATGTCGTTGCCGGCGGCGACGTACACGTCGATGATCTTGCGGAAGTTCTGGATCAGCTCGGCGCGCTTGGCCGCCGGGTCCTCGGCCTCCTGGACCTGCTTGCGGAAGATGATCTCGACCGCGCCCTCGGCTCCCATCACGCTGATCTCCGCGCTTGGCCAGGCGACGATCAGGTCAGGCTCGTAGGCTCGTCCGCACATGACGTAGTAGCCCGCGCCGTAGGCCTTGCGCAGCACGATGGTGACCTTGGGAACGGTGGCGTTGGCCGTCGCGTACAGGAACTTGGCCCCATGGCGGATGATCCCCTCGGCCTCGACCTTGGTCCCGACCATGAACCCGGGAACGTCCATCAGGTAGACGAGCGGGATCCCGAACGCGTTGCAGAGGTTGATGAAGCGCGCCGCCTTGTCCGATGAGTTGTTGTCGAGGATCCCGCCCAGCTGCTTGGGCTGGTTGGCCACGATGCCGGCCGCGCGGCCACCAAACCGGGCCAGGCAGGTGATGATCGTCTTGGCGAACTGCGGCTTCAGATCGAAATAGGTGCCGTCGTCGACGATCCTGCGAATCACCTCGTACATGTCGTAGGGCTTGCGGTTCGAGTCCGGCAGGATGTCGAGCAGCTCCTCATCCGCCCGTTCGATGGGGTCTTGTGTTGCCTCGACCGGGGCCGGTTCGGTGTTGCTGGAGGGGAGGTAGCTCAGGTAGCGCCTGATCGCCTCGATGCACTCGCGGTCGTCAGCCACCTCCAGGTCGGCCACCCCGGACTTGCGCGTGTGGATCCGGCTGCCTCCGAGCTCCTCCTGGGTGACGTCCTCTCCGATCGCCGCCCGCACGAGGTGCGGCCCGGCCAGGGCCATCGAGCCGCGGCCCTTGACCATCGGGACGAAGTCCGCCAGCCCGGGGATGTACGCGGTGCCGGCAGCGCAGGGCCCCATCAGCGCCGCCACCTGCGGGACGACGCCACTCATCACCACCTCCTCCCGGAACAGGTGCCCGCTGCCCGCGAACAGCGATCCCACCGCCTCCTGAATCCGGGCCCCCGCGGAATCGAGCAGCCAGATCATGGGGATGCGTTTGCTCAGCGCGAGCTCCCTGAGCCGTGACACCTTGAGCTCTCCCGTCATCCCCATCGACCCCGCCATGACCGTGAAGTCGTAGGCCGCCACCGCCACGAGCCGCCCGTCCACCTTCCCGTAGCCGGTGACCACGCCATCCGCGGGAGCCTCCCGACCCTCCATGGCCCGCTGCGAGAAGTGCGGGCGGCCGTGAATGCCCAGCTCGACGAACGTGCCCTCGTCGATCAGAAGCTCGAGCCGCTCCCGTGCGGTCAGCTTCTCCTGGGCATGCTGGGCGGCGACCTTCTCAGCTCCACCCCCCTGCTTGATCAACTCCCGCCGCGCCCTTAGATCCTCGGCGAGCGGGCGGAGCAGGCTGGTCGAAGAGGCGTCGGTGGCCATCGCGATCGTAGGAAGTAAAACGTCCTACTTCCTACTTTGCCAGGTGGGCGGTGGGGAGGTCAAGGCCGGGTCGACGCGGGCGTGCGGCCACTCGGCTGGCGGCGGCGCGTGACAGTACTGCCCGCACAGGATGCCGCGCCCGGGCCCGGCAGATTGCCGCGCCCACCCACAGGGTAGTTGTAATCCAACCTGGCGGAGCCCGCTTCCAGCTTCCGCCAGGGGCTTGGTTTCCAGCTAGGGCTGGGGGTCGTCCCGTGGCCGCGCGCGGTTTGCAGACACCGTCGCGGCCACGTCGGCCCGCTCACGGCAGGTCGAAGTTCGGCGCCAGCCCGGGCCGCCAGTCGGGGAAGCCTCGGTAGGCCGTGCGGGGTGAGGAGGTCTCGGTCTCCACGCACGCCTCGTGCTCGGCCGCCACCGGCGAGCGCGTGTACCTGATGCCGCGGCGTGAGCGCGCGCCCACCATGAAAGATGAGGCACGGTCCCTCGCCGGCGCCGACGAAGATGTGCTCGGTGCCGGGTGGGCAGTGCACGAAGTCCCACGCCTTCAGCCGCCGCTCCTCCCCCTCCACCAGGAGCAGACACTCGCCCGAGAGAACGAGGAAGTCCTCCTGGTTGGCCTCCCGGTGATAGAGCCCGTTCGGCTGGCCCGGCCGCAGGACGTGGAGGTCGTAGCCGATCTGCTCGAACCGCGCCTCGTCGCTCTCGAAGATGCAGCCGTCCCCCAGCCGCTCGTTGACCTCCCACACGGCGTCCCGAGTGTTGACGACGAACCAGCCCGGTCCCGCGGGCGCCAGTCCGTTCTCGGTTCTCTTCATCGGCGCCTCTTCGACCATCTCAGCGTCCTTTCCACTCGGGGTCACGCTTCTCGAAGAACGCCTTCACCCCCTCCTGGACGTCCTCGGTCGAGAGGGCGATCGTGAGCTGGGAGCGGAGGAACTCGAGCGCCTCCAGGAACGGCATGTCGAGCTGGCGGAACATCGCGTCCTTGCCCAGGCGGATCATCACCGGCGACTTGGCGGCGAGCTTGTCCGCCCATTCGCGTACCGCCTCCTCAAACTCCTCGGCCGGGACGACGCGGTTGACGATCCCGATCCGCTCCGCCTCCTGAGCCGAGATCTGCTCGCCCAGCAGCAGAAGCTCGTTGGTCTTCTTGCGCGGGACGTTGCGGTAGATGAGGGCCATGATCATGAACGGGAAGACGCCGACGTTGATCTCGGGGGTGCCGAACCGCACCCCGTCCCGAGCGATGATCAGGTCGCAGGCCAGCGCGACGCCCAGCGCCCCCGCCAGCACATGCCCGTTGGCGGCGCAGATCGTCGGCTTCCCCAGCTCCCCGATGAGCCGAAACAGCCGCGGGAAGCGCTCGGTGGCGAAGTGCTTGTGCACCAGCGGGGCCGCGGCCGCGAACCCGCCCAGGTTGGCCCCGGCCGAGAACACCCTCTCGTGCGTCGAGGTGACAACCACGCAGCGGACGGCCTCGTCGTCCCGCGCGGCCTCGAGGGCCTCGATCAGCTCGCCCAGAAGCTCGTCCGACAGCGCATTTCGGGTCTCCGGCTGGTTCAGCGCGATCGTGGCCACGCCGTTGGCCGACACGTCATAGAGGAGGGTTTCGTAGGCCATCTCGCGGGCGGAAGCCTACGCCGACCGGGGAACTTTGCCCCCGCGGTACCACCCCTCGGTACTTCGTGCGCAAGGTTCTCCCCCGGCCTACCCACACACCCCAAAGTGAGATGTAGCACGTGCTACTACCCACGAAGCGCCAACAGGGTGTACCGTCCGCCGCATGACCTCCCCGAGCTCACCCTCCACCGCCGACGTCCTCAAGCCTGACTTCGCCTCCCAGCGCAAGCACTTCATCTTCACCGACGAACACGAGCAGCTGCGGGAGTCGATCCGCCGCTTCGTGATCAAGGAGCTTCAGCCCCACGCCGAGGAGTGGGAGGAGACGACGTTCCCGGACTGGGTGTTCGAGCGGATGGGCGAGCTCGGCTTCCTCGGCCTGGACAAGCCCGAGGAGTACGGCGGCCAGGGCGGCGACTACTACACCAGCCTCGTCCTGGCCGAGGAGATGGCGCACGCCCACTGCGGTGGCCTGGCCATGGGGATCGCCGTCCAGACCGACATGGCGATGCCCCCGATCCTCGCCTTCGGCACCGAGGAGCAGAAGCAAACCTGGGTCACCCCCGCGATCGCGGGCAAGGCGATCCTGGCCATCGGCATCACCGAGCCCGACGCCGGCTCAGACGTGGCCGGGATCAAGACCCGGGCCGTCAGAGACGGGGACGAGTACGTGATCAACGGCTCCAAGACGTTCATCACCAACGGCCACCGCGCCCACGCGATCGTCCTCGTCACAAAAACCGACCCGGACAAAGGCCACGGCGGCATCACCCTCTTCCTGGTCCCGATGGACGCGCCGGGGGTGATCCGGGAAAAACGCCTTCAGAAGCTCGGCATGCACGCTTCGGACACCGCGCTGCTCGCCTTCCAGGACGTGCGCGTCCCCGAAACCGCTATGCTCGGAGAGCTGGGCAAGGGCTTCTACCACATCTCCTGGGAGCTCCAGGGCGAGCGGCTGATCGGCGCCGCCGGGGCCGTGGCCGGCGCCCAACACGTCTTCGATCGCACCCTTCAGTACGCCAAGGAGCGGACTGCCTTCGGCCGGCCGATCGGCAACTTCCAGGTCATCCGCCACAAGTTCGCGGAGATGGCGACCAAGATCGAGACCGCGCGGCAGATGGTCTACACGACGGCGTGGCGGTTTCAGAACGGTGAGTACCCGGTCCGTGAGATCACGATGGCCAAGCTCTACGCGGCGCGGATCGCCGTCGAGGTGGCCGACGAGTGCATCCAGATCCACGGCGGCAACGGCTACATGAAGGAGTACGGGATCGAGCGCTCGTGGCGTGACCTGCGGTTGAACCGGATCGGGGCCGGGACCGACGAGATCATGCTCGAGGTGATTGGGCGCTCCTACGGCCTCTAGCGGTCCCGGGCGCCTCACTCATAGGTCGGGACGACAACATCGTTGGCGAACTTGTCATGCCAGCACTGCCGCTCCCGGTCCCACAGCATCCACAGGTATCCCAGGTAGAGAACGAACGCGCTGACGATCCGCCCCACGTAGCGGATGAAGGCTCGGCCGTAGCCGATCGGGCCGCCGGAGTCGAGGTCCACGACGCGGATCCGCATCGCACGCTTGCCGAAGCCCGCGCCGGCCGGGCCGCCCTCGAAGTAGGTGAAGTAGGTGGCGGCGACGAGGATTCCGAATAGGTAGCCGCTTCGCGGCGAGAGCGCCTCGAAGATCCCACTGACGAGCCCTACGATCAGGCCGTCGATCAGCGCCGCGGCCAGCCGGCGCCAGAACCCGGCCCGCTCTGAGGTTGACGCCACCGCTGACGCTGGGCCGGCCTCATACATCGAACACGCCCCTCCTGACCGAGTTGCCGCGAAGAAGATACGGCCAGGCACGGACGCCCGCAAGCACACGATGTACGGTGTCGCCTCAATGGATCTGGCCACCAAGGCGGGCGCGGGAGCGGCCGCGGCTCGCCGCCCCATCCCGCCGTTCACCGAGGAGCACGAGCAGTTCCGAGCGACGGTGCGTCGGTTTGTCGAAACCGAGCTGCTCCCGCACTCACCCGAGTGGGAGGCCGCGAGATGGTTTCCCAACCAGGTGTTCGAGCGGCTGGCCGAGCTCGGCTACATCGGCCTGAAGTTCCCGCCTCGGTACGGCGGCGACGGCGACCTGGTGGCCGACGCCGTATTCGTCGAGGAGCTCGCGCGGTGCGGATCGGGAGGGCTCGCGGCTGGGATCGGCGCTCACTGCGGGATCGCCCTGCCCCCGATCAACCGCTTCGGCACCGAGGCGCAGAAGCAGCGCTACCTGGTCCCGGGGATCCGCGGCGAGACGATCGCGGCGCTCGCCATCACCGAGCCGGACGCCGGGTCGGATGTGGCCTCGATCCGCACGCACGCGACGCACACGGACGACGGCTACGTGGTCAACGGGGCCAAGACGTTCATCACCGGCGGCGTCCGCGCCGACATCCTGGTCACCGCCGTGAAGACAACCGAGGATGGCGGGCACCAGGGCATCTCTTTCCTGATCATCGAGCGCGGGCCCGGGGTGGAGTCGCGGCCGCTCGAGAAGCTCGGATGGCACGCCTCGGACACCGCGATCATCACCTTCGACGACGTGTTCGTGCCCGTGGAGAATCTGCTGGGGGAGGAGAACCGCGGCTTCTATCTGATCATGGCCAACTTTCAGTGGGAGCGCCTGCTCATGGCCCTGGGCGCGGTCGGGGCGATGCAGGTGGCGTTCGAGCGCACGCTTCGCTACGCGCTCGAACGGCGTGCCTTCGGGCGCCAGATCGGCCACTTCCAGGTCATCCGCCACAAGCTGGCCGAGATCGCGATCAAGATCGAGGCCGGGCGTGACGTCACCTATGCCGCGCTGCGCCGCCACGTCGCGGGCGAGGATGCGACCCGAGAGGTGACGATGGCCAAGCTGGCCACGCAGCGCGCCGCCTTCGAGGTCATGGACTCCTGCCTCCAGATCCACGGTGGCAACGGATACATGGCCGAGTACGGGATCGAGCGCGCCGCCCGCGATGCTCGCCTGGGGCCGATCGGCGGGGGAACCGACGAGATCATGAAGGAGATCCTCGGCCGGGCGATGGGTCTGTAGATGGATTCGGCCAAGGGAAAGCTGCTGATCGCGGGTCCTCGGTTGATCGACCCGAACTTCTGGCGCACCGTGGTCCTGGTCGTCGAGCACAGCGAGGAGGGCGCCTTCGGGCTAGTTCTCAACCGCCCGTCGGAGACCAGCGTGGGCGAGGCGGTCCCTGAGCTCGAAGCCCTGATCGATCCTGACGAGACGCTCTTTATCGGCGGCCCCGTGCAGCCGTCCACGGTGATCACGCTGGCCCGCTTCGCCGATATCGGCCAGGCCGCGCTTGCCGCCTTCGACGACATCGGGGTGCTGGGGACCAACGGACCGGGGATCGAGGAGCTGGCCGATGACGTGATCACGGCACGAGCCTTCGTCGGCCACTCGGGCTGGGGGCCGGGGCAGCTGGATGGCGAGCTCGAGACCGGGGACTGGATCCTCGAGGAGGCGCGGGCCGGGGATGTCTTCTCGCCGGCCCCGCGTGAGCTCTGGTCGGAGGTCCTGACCCGCAAGGGCGGAAGCTACGCCCTGGTGGCCAGGATGCCGATGGACCCATCACTCAACTGATGCCCCACGCCCATGCGCATGCCGAGCCCGGCCGCGCGGCCGACCGCCGTGCCCTGACCACGGCGCTGGTCATCGTCGCGGGCTTCATGCTCGCCGAGGTGGTGGCGGGCGCGCTTGCGTCATCGCTCGCGCTTCTGTCTGACGCCGCTCACATGCTCACCGACGCTGCCGCCCTCGCGATTTCGCTCGTCGCGGCCCGGCTGGCGTCACGGCCGGCGCGGGGCGCGCTCACCTTCGGCCTCGGTCGCGCCGAGATCCTGAGCGCCCAGGCCAACGGGATCACCCTGCTCGTGCTCGCCCTGGTGATCGTCTATGACGCCATCCTGCGGCTGATCTCGCCGCCGGCCGTCCGCGGGGGGATCGTGCTCGGGGTCGCGTTGGCCGGAGTCCTGGTCAACCTGGTCGTGGCTCGGGTGCTGAGGCCGCGGAGCACCGCCCCGCGCAGCCTCAACCTCGAGGGCTCCTACCGCCACATCCTGACCGACCTCTACGGGTTCGCGGCTACCGCCGCCGCGGCCACCGTGATCCTGGCCACGGGCTTCGACCGCGCCGATCCGATCGCGTCGCTGCTGATCGCCGGGCTCATGCTGCGCGCCGCCTACACGCTGCTCCGAGCCTCCGGGCGCGTCTTCATGGAGGCCGCGCCGGCCGGGATCGACCCCGGGCACATCGGTCGCACCCTCGCGGCGGAGCCGGGCGTGGTGGAGGTGCACGATCTCCACGTGTGGGAGGTCACCTCGGGCTTCCCCGCCCTCTCGGCCCACGTGGTGGTGCGCGCCGGGACCGACTGTCACGAGCGCCGCCGCTACCTCCAGCGGATACTCGCCGACCAGTTCGGGATCCGGCATACGACGCTCCAGGTGGATCACGAGGCCGCCCCGCAGGGCCCGCTCCAGATCGAGCTGGCCCATCCCAGGGAGGGCAAATCACCCAATTAGACTCATCTGCGCGATGAAGGTGATCAAGCCCGGTCCGGATCGAGAGGCGCCGCGCGGGGTGCTCGGCGGCTCGGAGATCTCCCAGACCAGCGCCGGCGCGCGGAACATCTACATGGCGGTATTCCGCGTTCCGCCGGGTGCCCAGTCGCGTCCGCACTACCACGAGGGCTGCGAAAGCGCGGTGTACATGCTGTCCGGCTCGCTCCGGGTCAGGTGGGGCGATCGTCTGGAAAACGAGCTCGTGCTCGAGCCCCGGGACCTCGTCTACGTCCCTCCGCGAGAGACGCACGTGCTGGAGAACCTGTCCAGCACCGAGCCCGCCGAATATGTCGTGGCGCGGGATTCACCGCACGAGGATGCGGTCGTTGTCCCCTGGGCGCAGGCGCCCAGCCAGTAGCCCGCGGCTCGGATATCGGTCCACGGGCGATCAAGGTGGTCCGAACTGTGACCGATCTTCAAAGTACCCAGAGAACCTGCCGATAAGTGGGCAAACTCGGCGCGAGCCGGGGACGCAAAGCCAGAGGTCTCATGTCTCGATGAGATAGCTCGGCTGCCGGCTCTCCACGGAAGGTGTCCACACTGCAGCGGTTCGGTCTCATCAGCAAGCCTGGAGTACCCGGCGCCGGTCTGCTCCGGGCCAAACTGCACTCGCCCGTCCTGCGCTGGCTGGCCTTCGCCGCCCTGGCCGCGCTGGCGACGCCGTGGATCCTCGTGCGCATCGCCGGCCCGGAGGGCATCCAGCACGGGCTGCTGATCGCCAGCGTCTTCAGCGCGGTCATCCTGTTCGCCTGCGTCGGCCTGCTGCGCAGCGTGGGACGCGCCGACGCCCGCATGCGGGCTTTGATCGACAGCTCGCTTGACCTCGTGATGATCGTCGACGCGAGTGGCGGCGTCCGCTACCACAGCCCGGGCATCTCGCAGATGCTCGGCTTCAAGACCGAGGTCCAGGTCGGGACGCCGGTCGTCCACCTCCTGCACGCCGACGACGCCTCGCTGATGGAGGAGTGCTTCCGCCGCATCCGGTCCGAAGGCTCGGTCAAGCCGGTCGAGTGCCGCTGGCGGGCTGCCGACGGATCCATCCGCTGGCTGGAGACGGTGTTCTCGAACCTTCTCGGCGACCCCAAGGTCAACGGCGTGGTCCTCAACAGCCGTGACGTCACCGAGCGCCAGAAGCTCAGCGAGGGGCTGCGCAAGCGAGCCTTCCACGATCCGCTGACCGGCCTGGCCAACCGGGCGCGGTTCGAGGAGCGCCTCGAGCAGACCTCGGGCGACAGCGATACGGCGGTCCTGTTCATCGACCTCGACAACTTCAAGACCGTCAACGACAGCCTCGGGCACGCCGCCGGCGATCACTTCCTCAGCGAGGTCGCGCGCCGCCTCAGCACCTGCGTGCGCATCGGCGACATGGTGGCGCGGATGGGAGGCGACGAGTTCGCGGTCCTGATCTCCGGCGTCGATGCCCAGATTCGCGCCCCCCGGATCGCCGAGCGGATCCTGCGTGAGCTGGCCGAGCCGATCGAGCTCGATCGGCGTGCCATCACCCCGAGTGCCAGCATCGGGATCGCCTGCGGCGACTCGGCTCAGAACGCGCAGGAGATCCTGCGCGACGCCGACCTCGCCCTGTACGAGGCCAAGCGCTCAGGCAAAGGACGCGCGCAGCTCTACCGGCCGGTCATGCACGCGGCCGCGCTCGAGCAGCTCGAGCTCGAGACCGACATGCGCATGGCGCTCGAGCGAAACGAGTTCGAGCTCTACTACCAGCCGCTCTTCCGGCTCACCGACGGCGAGCTGATCGGCTACGAGGCGCTCATGCGCTGGCACCACCCCACGCGGGGCCTGCTCGGGCCGGGGACATTCATCGACCCGGCCGAGGAGACGGGACTGATCGTGCCCCTCACCCGCTGGGCGCTGTCGGTGGCCGCCGACCAGCTCGCGATCTGGCGCCGCCGCTCCGAGGAGCGGCTCGAGGTCTCGGTCAACCTGTCGCTGGTCAACCTCAAGGACTACGAGATCCTCAACGATGTCGCGGCGGCGCTCGAGGCCTCGGAGATCCCGCCCGAGGATCTGGTGCTCGAGATCACCGAGAGCACGGTCATGCGTGAGCACGACATGGGCCGGGAGATCCTCCACGAGCTCAAGAAGCTGGGTGTCCGACTGGCCCTGGATGACTTTGGGACCGGCTACTCCTCGCTCAGCCGCCTGTCCGAGCTTCCCTTCGACAGCCTCAAGATCCCGCGGCCTTTCATCGAGCGGATCACCCACGACGATCAGGACTTCGCGCTCACCCAGGGGATCGTCGACCTCGGCCACCATCTCGACCTGAGCATCGTGGCCGAGGGGATCGAGACCCCGCGGCAGCTGGCCAGCGTCCGGGCCATCGGCTGTGAGCTGGCTCAGGGCTTTCTGTTCGCCAAGCCGCTCCCCGCGGCCAGCACGGATCCGGCCCAGGACCGACTGACCGGAGAGTCGATCGCGCCCGGCGCGACGACACCGGGCAAAACGGCCCCGCTGAAGCTGATCCGCAACCAGGCCAAGCGCTCGGCCTAGCCGGCCCATCCGGACCGGCGGAGCGGCTCAGAGAGTCGCGGTCACGCGGGCGACTTCGGTCAGCGTGGTCAGACCGTCGCGGACCTTCTCGATGCCGTCGTCGCGCATCGTCCGCATGCCCTCCTCGATCGCGAGGGCGGTCATCGCGCCGAGGCTGGCGCGGTCGAGCACGAGCTGGCGCAGGTCATCGGTCATCGGGACGACCTCGAAGAGACCGGTGCGGCCGCGGTACCCGGTTTGCCCGCAGCGGATGCAGCCCACGGGCTCGAACAGCTCGACGTCCACCAGCCCATACTCCTCACGCAGTTTCTTCGGCATCTGCACGAGCTGCTTGCAGTGATTGCAGAGCGTTCGGGCCAGGCGCTGGGCGACCACGCAGTCGACGGCGGCGGCGACCATGAACGGCTCGATGCCCATGTCGCCGAGCCGCGTGAGCGCGCTGCCAGCATCCCGGGTGTGCAGCGTGGAGAGCACCATGTGCCCGGTCAGGGCCGCCTGCACGGCGATCACCGCGGTCTCCCGGTCACGAATCTCGCCGACCATGATCACGTCTGGGTCGGCGCGCAGCATCGAGCGCAGCCCGCTGGCGAACGTGACCCCGGCCTTGGGCGAGACCTGCATCTGCTTGATCCCCTCGATCGGGGACTCCACCGGGTCCTCGATGGTCAGGATGCTGCGCTGGCCATCGTTGATCCGCCCGAGCGCGGCGTACAGGGTGGTCGACTTTCCCGACCCCGTGGGCCCGGTGACGAGCACGGCGCCGTGGGGCTTGTTGATCGCGGCTTCGAAGCGCCCGCGCTCGAAGTCGCGCATGCCCAGCGACTCCAGTTCCCGCAGCACGACCCCGCTGTCGAGGATGCGCATCACCACGCCCTCACCGCGGACCAGCGGGAGGGTGGCGACGCGGACGTCGACCCGGCGGCCCTCGACGTTCACCGCCAGCCGCCCGTCCTGCGGTATGCGCCGCTCCGCGATGTCCATGTTGGACATGATCTTGATCCGGCTGACCAGGGCCGGCGCCATCGAGCGGGCGATCGTCGCGGCGTGGGTCAGCATCCCGTCGATCCGGTAGAGGACCCGCATGTCGCCGGCCTCGGGATCGCAGTGGATATCCGAGGCTCCCTGCTCGACCGCCTGAGCGATGAGCGCGTAGACGAGCTTGATGACGGGGGCCTCGTCGTCGAGCCCTTCGAGCAGGGTGATGTCGATTTCCGGCTCCTCGTCGACGAACTCGGCCACGTCCTCCTCGAGGCGGTTCAGCCGAGCCAGGAGCGCGGCCACATCCTCGGCCGCCGCCGCGGCCGGGCGCACCTTGCGGCCGGTGATCATCGAGATCTCGTCGAGGGTGAGGACGTTGCTCGGGTCGACCATTGCCAGGAGCACGCTGCGGTCGTGCAGGAAGCCCACCGGCACCGCCTGGTAGCGCTTGGCCACATCGACGGGAATCAAGCTGCACGCTCCCATGTCGATCTCGAACACCGACAGATCGACGAAGTCGACGCCGAAGCGCTCGGCCAGGGCTCGGGCCAGCTGGTCGTGTCGCAGCACCCCCATCTCGAGCATCATCCGGCCCGTGGGGAAACCGCGGTCGCGCGCCAGCTTGACCGCGCGCTCGACCGTCTCACGCCGCGCGAACCCGAGCTCGACGATCACGTCTCCGATGAGTTGTTCTGATCTCCCGCGCTGCGACGGCGGGATCAACCCCCGCGGATACGCGAGGTCCTCAGCCGGCTCCGCCGCGGGCGCGGCCCTAAGGCTCATGAGGCCAACATCGACAGATCCGAGCCACCCCTTGATCCGCTGCAAACCGCGGAATTGTCAGCGCTCAGACATACCCCTCACCCCGCTGTCCTCAGCAGGTGGACGACGGCGCCGAGACCCCCACGCCGGCGCTCGGATCGTCGACAACGCCACCGCCCCCCGGGCGGACGACCGCCCCCAGGTGAACGACGTACCAGACCCCCCGCCAGGAGATCATCGAGGCGATCCCGAACGAGTGAACCGGACCTGCGCCCTGGCGGTACACGACGCGCGCGTTCGGCAGCTCGTAATAGCCGACGCGGTTGTAACAGACGCCGGGCGGAACCCAGTGGGCATAGCTCGCGGGGACGTGAACCCCCACCAGGTGCGCCGAACCCGGGTCGCCGCCCAGCAGCTGATGCGCGGCGCCGAGATCGAGGCGGTAGTCAGCGACGAGCCGCCCCACATAGTCGCCTCGCGCGTCACCAATCGCCTTGACCTGGACGTAGGCGCCCTCCGGGAAGAAGGCCGGCATCGCCTTGGCCAACGAGTTGGCCTGCACCCCGTCCCACAGCGCTTGCATCTCGGCGTGGAACGCCGAGGTGTTCGCCGATGGCCGCTGATCGGTCTGAGGCAGCGAGCCGGGGCTCGGCTTCGACTTGGACGGCTTCAGCTTGGGCTTTGACTTGGGCTTCGATTTGGGCTGCTTTGGAGGTTGCGTCATGGTGGCCGACGTGGCGCTCGTGGCCCCCGACGCCGTGGTCGGCGGCGACGCCCCGCCGCCGCAGGCCGCGAGCCCGAGCGACGCAAGCGCGACAGCCACCGCGATCGCCCCGCGACTCACGATGCCCCGCCAAGCTCGAGCCGGCACCCGCTCAGATACTCCCCGGCTTCAGAGACGAGGAACGCCACCAGCGCTGCGATGTCGGCCGGCTGCGCGCCCGCGCCGGGCGCCACCAGGACCGCGGTCAGGGCGTAGCGCGCCCACTCGACCGACAGCGTCCGGACCAGGTTCTCTAGCCCGTCGCACGCCGCGCCGGCGAACGGCCCGGCCGCTCGTGGCGGTGCCAGCAGCACCAGCTTGGCCGGCTCGCCGGACTCAATCAGCGCGCCCACCGCGACCTCACGCACGGCCGTCCAGGCCTCACCGAGCGCCGCCAGGAGCCCTGGCTCCCCGCCCGCGCCGAAGGCCGCGGCGGCCGAGTGAACCAGCGCGTGCAGGGGCCGGCGTCCGCGGGCCCACTCGCCCACGCGCTCCTCCTCGGGCGGGAGCTGATCGATGCTCAGCAGCTCGAGCTCGGCCCCAAGGGCGGCCAGCGACTGCGTCAGCTCAGCGCCGACACTCGAGGTCACCGCGATCCGGCGACGCTCGAGGAGGTCAGCCCGCAGAAACGACATTTGAAGACACGCTACCGGCCGGTAGGATCGCCTCGGCGCCGCTTGCGAGGCGCCAGGCGAGGAGAAGGAGACGACGATGCTGTCCTACGCCCACGGGGCCTGCGACGAGTCACTGTTGGGAGAGACGATCGCCGCGAACCTCGACCGGACGATCGCGCGGGTTCCCGACGCCGAGGCGCTGGTCTCAGTTCACCAGGGCGTTCGCTACACGTATGCCGAGTTCGGCCAGGCCATCGATCGACTGGCCGGCGGCCTGATGGCCGCGGGGCTCGGGCCGGGCGACCGCGTCGGCGTCTGGGGTCCGAACCGCGCCGAGTGGGCGCTTGTTCAGTACGCCACGGCGCGCCTCGGGGTGATCCTCGTCAACATCAACCCGGCCTACCGCACCAGCGAGCTCGAGTACGCGCTCGGCCAGTCGGGCTGCCGCCTCGTGTTCGCGGCCCGATCGGTGAAGGATTCGGACTTCGTGGCCATGCTCGATCACGTGAGCCCGAATCTGCCCCGGCTCGAGCGGGCGATCTTCTTCGAGACCGAGGCGTGGGACGAGATCTCGGCCGGCGGCGCTCCGCCCGAGGAGGTCGCCGCCGTGGCCGCCGGGCTCGATTTCGATGACCCGATCAACATCCAGTACACGAGTGGCACCACGGGCTTTCCCAAGGGCGCGACGCTCAGCCACCACAACATCCTCAACAACGGCCACTTCATCGCCCAGCTCCTGATGTACACGGAGGCCGACCGGGTGTGCGTCCCGGTTCCGCTCTACCACTGCTTCGGGATGGTCATCGGGAACCTCGCGTGTACGACCCGCGGCGCGTGCATCGTCTACCCGGCCGAGACCTTCGAGCCCGAGGCGACGCTGCGGGCGTGTGCCCAGGAACGCTGCACGAGCCTCTACGGCGTGCCCACGATGTTCATCGCCGAGCTCGGCCACCCGACGTTCGCCGATCACGATCTGAGCTCGCTGCGCACCGGAATCATGGCCGGCTCTCCGTGCCCGATCGAGGTCATGAAGCGGGTGAATTCGGAGATGGGAATCGAGCAGATCTCGATCGCCTTCGGCCAGACCGAGACCTCGCCGGCCTCGACCCTCGTGCGCGTCGACGACACCCTCGAGCATCGCTGCGAGACCGTCGGCCAGGTGATGCCCCACACCGAGATCAAGATCATCGATCCGGGAACGGGTCAGATCGTCCCGCGCGGAGAACCGGGCGAGTTCTGCGCGCGCGGCTATCTCGTGATGCGGGGCTACTGGAACGACCCGGAGCGGACGGACGAGGCCATCGATCCCGCGGGGTGGATGCACTCGGGCGACCTTGCCACGCTTGACGAGGACGGCTACGTCCGGATCGTGGGCCGGATCAAGGACATGGTCATCCGCGGTGGCGAGAACATCTATCCCCGGGAGATAGAGGAGTTCCTGTACACGCATCCCGGGATCGCCGACGTGCAGGTCATCGGGGTCCCGGACGAGCGCTACGGCGAGGAGCTGATGGCGTGGGTCATCGCGCGTCCGGAGAGCGATCTGACCGAAGCAGAGGTGCGCGACTTCTGCCGCGGCCGGATCGCCCACTTCAAGGTGCCGCGCTACGTCAAGTTCGTCGACTCGTTCCCGATGACGGTCACCGGCAAGGTGCAGAAGTTCAGGATGCGTGAGCTGGCCATCGATGAGCTGGGCCTCGAGACCGCGGCCGCTGTCGCCACCGCCTAGCGGCTGGAAGGGGGAGCCGCCCGCCGATCCGCGGCCGAATCATGCGCGAGCGGACGGCATTCCGCGGCCGAATCATGCGCGAGCGGACGGCATTCCGCGGCCGAATCACCCAACCTGGGCGAATTAGCGACCTGTGGGTGTAGGTAATTCGCCCAGGTCGCGCAAGCCAGGCCGTTTGACCTGTCAGGAGGCTGCCGGGCCTGCGGCAGCCGGCGGCACCACCCACGGGCCGTTAGTACGTGCGTCCAGTACGAGCGTCCGATTCTGCGAAGCGCCGTTCATCCGCGGAACGCGTTTTCTCGATACCTAAACGACGAGGATCGCCTCGGCAGTAGTCCTCACCTGTAGGTAACCCACGAACGGGACAGGCCGGATCAACTCAAGGAGGAGACGACCCAGCTCTATCAGTTTCACGATCACCGACAGCAGCAACGCTCAGACGCGAAGAGTCCCCGCCCTGAGCTGAAGTCGGGCGATCGCACACACGTCACCTACCACCAGTCGGCCGCGGGGAACGTCGCCGACGCTGTGGATGACGAGCCCGGTGACAGCTAGCGGCTACGGCCAGCGGGGCCCATCAGCCGCAAATGTCACTATCGCGCCGTGCCGGCGTTACCCCGCCGGCGCGGCGCTTTTTTTTTACGCCGCGTCCTCGGACGGGGCTTCGCGCTCCTCGGACGGGGCCTCAGACCCGCCCTCGCGCCCGGCTTCCGCCTCCGCCTCGCGCTCCGACCCGCCCTCGCGCTCCGACCCGGCCTCGCGCTCCGATCCGCCCTCGCGCTCCGCCTCGCGCTCCGATCCGCCCTCGCGCTCCGATCCGCCCTCGCGCTCCGCCTCGCGCTCCGATCCGCCCTCGCGCTCCGCCTCCGCCTCCGCCTCGCGCTTGGCCTCCATCTTCGCCTCGCGCTCGGCCTCCAGGAAGCGCTCGTTCTCCTCCCCGCGCCGATAGTTTCGCTCCCGGTCGCGCGCTGCCGCCAGCGATCCGCGATGGCCGAGGAGCTTGAGCTGAGAGTGCAGCTCTCTGATTCGCTCGAGGATGTAGGTGGCCGCTTCCTGTTGCTGCTCGCGAGACGAATGCTCGACCGTCTCGAAGCGGAATGGCGACCCGTACTGAACCGTCACGCGCGGAAACTGAAGCCGCTTCCAGTTGCGGACCTGGTGCGAGCCGAGGATGGCCACGGGAACCACCGGAGCTCCGGACTCGAGGGCCAGACGTCCCACTCCCGGCCGCGCCTCGGCCGCGATATCGCCGGTCCGGGATCTCCCGCCCTCCGGGTACATGACGACCGCCTCGCCCCGCCGCAACAGTTCAAACGCCGTGATGAAGGCTTCCTCGTCGTGGTGGCCTCGCCGTACGGGGAAGACGCCGCCGTGGCTGAAGATGTAGCTCGGGATGCCGGGCTGGAACAGCTGCGACTTGGCCATGAAGCGAACCCGGCGGCGCACGAAGGTCCCGGTGAAGAAGTGATCCATGAACGAACCGTGGTTGGGGGCGAGGATCACAGGGCCGTTGGGGACGTTGTAGCTGTCGATGCTCCGGGCGCGGAAGGCGAGCAGTGAGTAGGGGACGACGACGTAGCGCACGAGCTCGTAGGTCCATCCCGCCGGGCCGCGGCGGGCGATCTCGTGGTAGCGCTGGAAGTACTCCGGGGGTCGGGAGTCCGAGTAGACCTGGGCTTTGATCTCGACGTCTGGCATCGCCGCTTCCTTAGGTACCCCGAGCCGTGTCGGTCGTCACGAAGGCGCTACTCCTCGGCCCACTCGCGGGCTCGCTCGAGGGCCCGCTGCCACCCCGCAAGCCGGGTCTGACGTTCGTCCTCGCTGATACGCGGGTCGAAGCGTGACTTCTCCCGCCAGCTTCTCCGAACCTGATCCACGGTCAGCCCGTTCGTCCCGACCGCGGCCAGGTACGCGGCGCCGAGCGCCGTCGTATCCGTGATCTCCGGCACCACGACGGGCACGCCGAGGATGTCGGCCTGGAACTGCATGAGCCACTGGTTGACCGTCGCGCCCCCGTCGGCCCGCAGTTCGGTCAGCTCCACGCCACAGGCTTCCTCGATCGCGCGCACAGCGTCCACGGTCTGGTAGGCGATCGCCTCGAGCGTGGCCCGGGCCAGATGCGCCCGTCCCGCGCCACGCGTCAGGCCCACGATGGTTCCCCGCGCGCGCGGGTCCCAGTGCGGCGACCCGAGTCCGGTCAGCGCCGGCACGAAGTACACGCCCTCGTTGTCCGGCAGTGACGCGGCCAGCGACTCGGTCTCGGCGGCGGACGCGATGATCCCGAGGCCGTCGCGCAGCCACTGAACCGCGGCGCCGGTGACGAAGATCGACGCCTCGAGCGCGTAGGCGAGGCGGCCCTCGCCGATCCGCCAGGCCACGGTGCTGAGCAGCCCGGGAACCGGCGGAGGGATCCGGTTGCCCGCGTTCTGGAGCACGAACGACCCCGTGCCGTAGGTGTTCTTCCCCAGGCCGGGATCGACACAGGCTTGGCCGAACAGCGCCGCCTGCTGATCCCCCGCCATCCCGGCCAGCGGCACCGCGTGCCCATGCAACGCCCCGGCAAGCGTGGTCCCGATCGCTCCCGCGCTCGGGCCGATCGTGGGCAGCGCGGCCGCGGGGATGCCGAACAGCGACAGAAGCTCGGGATCCCACTCCCCCTTCGCGATGTCGAACAGCATCGTCCGGGCGGCGTTCGAGGGATCGGTCACCGGCTCGCCGCACAGCCTGTGCGCCAGCCAGGCGTCGACCGTCCCCAGCACCGCGCGTCCGGAGGCGGCGAGCTCACGCAGCCCGTCCACGTGCTCGAGCAGCCATTCCATCTTGGTGGCCGAGAAATATGGGTCGAGGACGAGGCCTGTGCGCTCGCGCACGAGCTCTTCGTGTCCCTGCTTGCGAAGCTCGGCGCAGCGGCCTGAGGTCCGCCGGTCCTGCCACACGATCGCTCGGTGAAGCGGCTCCCCCGTGTCGCGGTTCCACACGCACACGGTCTCTCGCTGATTGGTGATCCCCACCGCCTCGAGCTCCCCGACCTCGACGCCCGCGTCGGCGAGCGCCTCTCCGGCCACGGCCTGCGTCACCTCCCAGATCTCGAGCGCGTCGTGCTCGACCCACCCCGGGCGCGGGAAGTGCTGCTCGAACTCGCGGTACGCGCGCCCGATCAGCTCAAACTCGCGACTGAACATCAGGCACGTAGTCCCGGTGGTGCCCTGATCGATGGCGAGGATCATCTTGCGCCGCCAGCCTATCCGCGGGCTCAGCGCTCCGAGGCCGGTGATCTGGCCCGGGCGCCGCTCGATATCGTGCCGCCCACCAACCAGCGGAGGAAGGCTGCAACTTGGCCGTAGTCGAGGCGCACATCACGGGAACGGTCTGGAAGATCGAGGTCGAGGTCGGCGACCAGGTCGAGGAGGGCGACACGGTCGTGATCCTCGAATCGATGAAGATGGAGATGCCGGTGGAGGCCGAGGACCCCGGCGTGGTGAAGGAGGTCAGGGTGCAGGAGGGCCAGTCGGTCTCCGAGGGCGAAGCCCTAGTTGTCCTCGAGTAGCGACCCGGCGGGCGGCGCCGGCCGCCTTCTGATCGACGAGCCGGCCCCCGGCGTCACGCGTCTGGTGATCTCCAACCCTGAGCGCCGGGGCGCGCTCGACCACGCGATCCTCGATGCCCTCGCCTCCACCCTGCCGGGCCTGGACGCCCGCTGCGTGATCCTCACCGGCGAGGGGAGCATCTTCTCCGCCGGGTATGACCTGGGCGACCTCCCGGAGGAGGTTCCGGCCGATCAGGCCGACCAGCTGGTCGCCAATCCGTTCGCCGCCGCGATCGACGCCGTCGAGGCCTATCCGTTCCCGACCCTGGCCGTTCTCAACGGCCACACGATCGGGGGCGGGCTCGAGCTCGCGCTGGCCTGCGATCTTCGGATGGCGGCCACGACGGTCAAGCTCGGGATGCCGCCCGCCAAGCTCGGGTTGATCTACTCGCATACCGGGCTGCGCAAGTTCATCGAGACGGTCGGCGCGGCGCGCACGCGGGAGCTCTTCCTGGTCGGCCGCCGGATCGACGCCCTCACGGCCCACCAGTGGGGGCTGGTCAACGGCGTCGTCGAACGCGGGGAGCTGATCGAAGAAGCGCTCGAGCTGGCGGTCGAGATCGCCGGCAACGCGCCCCTCGCCCAGCGGGGAAACAAACGCATCATCCGTGAGCTGCTCGCGGCGCAGACCGCCCTCGATCCGCTGACCGAGGACGAGCTGCTCGAGCTGCGCCGCTCCAGTTTCTCCACCGCCGACTTCCGCGAGGGCGTTCGCGCGTTCGCCGAGAAGCGCCCGCCGCGCTGGGAGGGCCGCTGAGAACGTCCGAGGCGACGCCTATCCTGCGCCCCTGTGATCGAGATCGGGGCCCGGCTGAGCGAGCTCGAGGCACTCGGGCTGAGCCGGCGGACCAGGTTGGTGAGCGGCCCGCAGGGTCCGCGCGTCGTTCTTGACGGCAAGCCGACCCTGGTTCTCTGTTCGGCCAACTATCTCGGCTTGGCCGATCACCCGCGGGTGCGCGAGGCTGCGGCCGAGGCCGCGATGCGGTGGGGGGCGGGTGCCGGCGGCTCACGCCTGAGCACCGGCACGATGACCGTCCACCGCCGGCTCGAGGAGCGACTGGCGGAGTTCCTCGCCCGCCCCACCGCGCTGCTCTTCGGCTCCGGGTATCTGGCCGCCGCCGGTGTGCTCGGCGCACTGGCCCGCCCCGGCGACGTTGTCTTCCTCGACGAGCTCTGCCCGCCCGCGCTTCTCGACGGGTGCCGCCTGGCGGGCGCCGAGACGTTCGTCTATGACCACCTCGACGTCGACCACCTCCGCTGGGGCATCGCCAAGGCGGAGGGCCGGGGCGCGCTGATCGCCACCGAGAGCGTCTTCTCCCTAGGGGGAGACGTCGCACCGATGGCCGAGATCGTGGAGCTCGCTCAGCGCCGCCGCCTTCGCCTCCTCGTCGACGAGTCGCACGCCTTGGGCGCGGTCGGCGCCGGGGGCGAGGGGGTCCTGCGCCACGAAGGGCTCGAGGACGAGGTCGACGTCGCTCTCGGGTCGCTGGGCACTGGGCTTGGCTCGTACGGCGCGTTTGTCGTCTGCCGGCGCCAGATGGCCGAGCATCTGCTCAACGCGGCCCGCACGCTGCTCTTCTCGAGCGCTCTCCCGCCCAGCGCCGCCGCCGCCGCTCTGGCGGCGCTCGGCCTGCTCGAGCAGCGGCCCCAGCTGGCTCAGAAGCTCCGCCTCAACGCATCCGTTCTGCGACGCGAGCTCGAACGCGAGGGGTTTGGCGCCGGCGGACAGGCTCAGATCGTCTCGGTCTTCGTGGGCTCACCGGAGCTGGCGGAGCGGCTGGCCTCAGCGGCGCTCGAGCAGGGGATCCTCGTGGAGGCGATCCGCCCGCCCGCCGTGCCCTCGGCCGCCTCGTTCCTCCGCCTCACACCGATGGCCTCCCATCGCCCCGAGGAGCTCCAGGAGGCGGCCGGCGTGCTCCTCCGCGCCGCGCACAGCTGCGGCTTCGAACCTGCGATCTCCTCGCTTCCCGCCGAGGTCCTCGATTTCGAGCTCGAGTCCGAGCGCCGGCCGGTTGGCGCCGGCGAGATCGCCCCCCGGCGCGGGGTGTTCGACGTCGAGGCTTTGGAGCCGCCACAGCCAGACCTGTTCGACGTCGAGTCGAGCGACCGCCTGGCTGCGTAGACAGTTACGCTCCTCTCGGTGGAGGCCCAACCATGATGGTGGGGACGGCGCAGCGCGCGCACTGGGGCCCGCGCCGCCGCCAGATCGCCGGCCGCCTATCGCCTGACGCGTGGTGCCTTCTGGCCATCGCGGGAACGGTGCTGGCGGCGAACCTGCTCTACGTGACCGGCATCTTCGATCCCAATCCTCTCGCAATGCGAAGCGGGTTGGCCAAGGCTGTCGCCGGCGGTCTGCTCCCAGGGCAACCGACCATTGATCCCAACGTCGGCTTCGTCTCGCAGGCCCTCGGGCACCGGGCGGCGCTGGACCTCGTTCATCTCCAGCTGCCGTGGTGGAACCCGTACGAGGGCACGGGCGCGCCGCTGGCGGGCGAGCTGCAGTCGGCGGCCTTCTTCCCACCCACCCTGCTCACGCTGTTCTCGAACGGACAGCTCTACGAGCACATGCTGCTCGAGCTCGTGGCGGGCGGCGCGACCTACCTTCTGCTCAGAAGATTGGAGATCGGCCGCTGGGTGGCGACCGCCGCCGGGATCGCCTTCGCCCTGAACGGGACCTTCGCGTGGTTCGCCCACGCGCCCGTCAACCCGGTCGCGTTCCTGCCGCTCCTCCTGCTCGGGCTCGAGCTCGCCTACAGCGCCGCCCTGGACGGACGCCGCGGCAGTTGGTGGCTGATCGCGTTGGCCGGGGCGCTGTCGCTCTACGCCGGCTTTCCAGAGGTTGCTCTGCTGGACGCGCTTCTCGGGATGGGCTGGTTTGCCTGGCGATGCGGCTGCCTTGGTCGCTCGCGGGCGGGTTCCTTTGTCGGCAAGGCTGCGATTGGCACGGCGGTCGCAGCTCTTCTGTGCGCTCCGCTTCTGATCGCGGCGTTGAACTACCTCCCTCACGCGAACCTCGGAGCGCACGCGGGCGGGCTGTTTGGCCAGGTTCACCTCCCGGTTCAGAGCATGCCGCAGCTGGTGCTGCCCTACGTGTTCGGGTCGATCTTCGCCCTGAGCGATCCGAAGCTGATCGTGTTCGCCGCCTGGGACAACGTCGGAGGCTTCCTGTCCTCCTCGCTGCTTGTCCTCGTGCTGCTCGGGCTTCTGTCCCGCGGACGGCGGGGGCTGCGGCTCTTGCTCGGCCTGTGGCTCTTCGTGGTGCTGGCCAGGACCTACAACACCCCACCCTTCGTCACCGATCTGGTGAACCTTCTGCCCGGACTCTCGAACGTCGCCGTCTTCCGTTACGGCTGGCCGAGCATCGAGCTGGCCGCCGTGGTGCTGGCAGCCATCGGTCTCGAGGGTCTGGTGCGATCGGCTTACTCGCGACGGGTGCTGCTGGGGGTGGGAGTGGTTTCGCTGATCGTGCTGGGCATCGCCAGCGGTGCGGCCTGGCACCTGGTCCATCAATTCGGCGGTGGGCTCAAGGGGCGGGCGCCGTTCCTGGCCTCGGTC
>Ga0070731_10001478_pt1 | contig 24256 bp, 31 predicted proteins | sample Coa_R1_2_FD_66448 | JGI IMG/M metagenome (GOLD analysis project Ga0070731, IMG submission 66448) | Surface soil microbial communities from Centralia Pennsylvania, which are recovering from an underground coalmine fire - Coalmine... | ecosystem: Environmental > Terrestrial > Soil > Unclassified ... | reverse complement strand
GGATTCGCGCCCGCAGCTCGAGCTCGACGATCCTCGTGCGCATGTCGCCAGGCACGGCGCGATCGGTGAAGCTGAACGAGCGGCAAAGGCCCCGCATTCCGCGATTGCCCGCCGCGACGTATCCCACCATCGTCGCGAACGGCGTAGCCTTCGCCGCCTCGATCAGCTTTCGCATCATGACGCGGCCGAGGCCGCGCCCCTGCCAGTCGTCGGCGACCACGATCGCGAACTCGCACGCGGTGTCGCCCTCGCTGGCCACGTAACGCGCGCCGGCGATCATGCGGGCCTCCGACGACGCGACGAGCGCGAGATGATTGCGATAGTCGACGCGCGTCGCGCGGTCGAGCATGCCATCGGTGATCGCGACGCGCCCGCCGAAGAAGCGCAATCGCCACGTCTCATCGCTCAAGCTCCCGGCGAACTCCGCGACCCGGCCCGCATCCGAGGGCCGGACCGGCCGGATCTCGACGCGCTGTCCCGCGATCGAAAGTTCCGACGCGAGGTGCCCGGGATAGCCACGATCCGCGACCATCGCCTATTCGAATGCGCGCGCAAGCATCGCCCATTGTAGTCACGATAAAATGGAGCCAATGCCGCCTCGCTTCATCCCCGCGGCGTGGCTTCCCCACGCTCATCTCCAGACCGTCTATGGCTCGCTGTTCGCCAGGGCGCCGCGCGTGGCCTTCCGTCGCGAGCGCTGGGAGACGCCCGACGGCGATTTCGTGGATGTGGATTTCGTCGAAGGGCCGGAGGGCGCGCCCTGGGTGCACCTCTTCCACGGCCTCGAGGGCTCCACGCAATCGACCAACGTGCGCGCGATGATGGCGCATGTCGCCGCGCGCGGCTGGCGCGGCAGCGTGCTGCACTTTCGCGGCTGCAGCGGCGAACCCAACCGGCTGCCGCGCGCATATCACTCGGGCGACAGCGAGGAGATCGATTGGGTGCTTCGCCGCATGCGGCCCCGCGCGGGAGGCGCGCCGTTCTACGCGGCCGGAATCTCGCTCGGCGGCAATGCGCTCGCGAAGTGGCTGGGCGAGCGCGGCGACGATGCGTCCGGCATCGTCGATCGCGCGGCGGTGCTGGGAGCACCCCTCGACCTCATGGCCGCGGGCGACGCGCTCGAGCGTGGATTCGCGATCCTCTACACGCGCCACTTCCTCGCGACACTCAAGAAAACGTCGCTCGCGAAGCTCGATCGCTTCCCCGGCCTCTACGACGCGGGCAAGGTGCGGGCCGCGCGGACGCTGCGCGAGTTCGACAACGTCGTCACCGCCCCGCTCCATGGCTTCCGCGATACCGACGACTACTGGACGCGCGCGAGCTCCAAGCCGTGGCTCGCCTCCATCCGCGTGCCGACGCTCGTCGCGAACGCGCGCGACGATCCTTTCCTTCCCGAATCCGCGCTACCGGCTCCCGGCGAGGTCTCGCCCGCCGTCACGCTAGAATTCCCGCATCGCGGCGGTCACGTGGGATTCGTTTCGGGCCGCTTTCCGGGCAACGTCGATTGGCTTCCGCGACGCGTCCTCCACTTCTTCGAGCACCGCGAATGACCCCCATCGCTCCCGAGATCTTCAAGGCCTACGACATCCGCGGCATCGTCGATCGCACGCTCACCGAGGAAGCCGCCGAGGCGGTCGGTCGCGGGCTGGGCGTGCTGGCCCGGCGCCAGGGTGCCTCGAAGTTCATCGTGGGCCGCGACGGGCGGTTGTCGGGCCCGCGCCTTGCGCGCGCCGTCGCGAAGGGACTCAACGCCACCGGCATCGACGTGATCGACATCGGCGTGGTCGCCACGCCCATGGTTTACTTCGCCACCCACCATTTCTCCACGGGCAGCGGCGTGATGGTCACGGGCAGCCACAATCCGCCCGAGTACAACGGCCTCAAGATGATGGTGGCGGGTGAAACGCTGGCAGCGGAAGCGATCCAGGAACTTCGGAGGATCGTCGAAGGTGCTGTCACTCCCGCGAAGGCGGGAGCCCAGCCCAAGCCGGGAACGGGTTCATCCGAGGATGTGAGCGAAGCCTATCTCGCCCGCATCACCTCTGACGTGAAGCTCTCGCGTCCCATGACGATCGCCATCGATTGCGGCAACGGGTCGCCGGGAGCGTACGCGCCCGCCCTATTCCGGAAGATGGGCTGCAAGGTGATCGAGCTCTTCTGCGAGGTCGACGGCAATTTCCCGAACCATCATCCCGATCCTTCGAAGCCCGAGAACCTCGAGGACCTCATCGCGAAGCTGCGCGAGAGCGACGCGGAGCTGGGCCTCGCGTTCGACGGCGATGGCGACCGGCTCGGCGTCGTCACGAAGTCCGGCAAGATCATCTTCCCGGATCGCCAGCTCATGCTCTTCGCCGCGGAAGTGCTCGGGCGCAACCCGGGCGCCGAGGTGATCTTCGACGTGAAGTGCACGCGCAATCTCTTCCCCTGGATCCGCGATCACGGCGGCAGGCCGCTTCTCTGGAAGACGGGCCACTCGCTGATCAAGTCGAAGCTGAAGGAGACGGGCGCTCCCCTCGCGGGCGAGATGAGCGGCCACATCTTCTTCAAGGATCGCTGGTATGGATTCGACGATGGACTGTATGCGGGGGCGCGGTTGCTGGAGATCGTGTCGCGCGAGGCCGATGCCTCACGGGTGCTCGAGTCGCTTCCGGATTCGATCGCCACGCCGGAGCTGAACATCAAGCTCGAACGCGAGGGCGAGAATCACGCGCTCGTGGCCGAGCTGCGGGAGAGTGCGCGCTTCACTGGTGCCCGCGAAGTGATCACGATCGACGGCCTGCGCGTCGAGTATCCCGACGGCTTCGGCCTGCTGCGCGCATCGAACACGACGCCCGTCATCGTGCTGCGCTTCGAGGCCGACAGCCACGAAGCCCTCGCGCGCATTCGCGAGGACTTCAGGCGCGTGCTGCAGGCGGCGCGCCCGGGACTGTCGATCCCGGCGTGACCGGGCGTCGCAATGCCCGGCAAGCACCTCACTGAATCATTCCGGTGGTCCGGCGCGCGGCTCGACTGGCCGCATGCCGTTGCCGCGAGCCTCGCCATGACGATCCCGGTCGCCGCGGGAAAGGCGACCGGGCATCTCGACTGGGGACTGGCCGCGTCCGTGGGCGGATTGATGATCGGAGGGCTGGGCACGCTCGCGAGCGTTCGCGAACAGGCGATCGACATTGCGCTCGCCGTCGCCGCCGCCATCGCCGCCATGCTCGCGGCACTGGACCTGCTGGCGCTCGCGCCGGGACAGTTCACGCTCGTCCTCGTCGCTTCGGCGGCCGCCCTCGCGGGCGGCTTCAGCGTTCCCGCGGCGATCGCTTCCACGCGCTTCGTGCTCTTCCTCATGATCGCGGTGGGAATGATGGATGGCGGCGGCGAGCCCTGGCTGCTCGCCTCGATGGCGGTGGCGGGCGCCATCTGGAGCGCGCTCGTGAACCTCGCGATCGGCGCACTGGCGCGATCGCGGCGCGGTCCACAGGAAGCCAGTGAGTCCACGAAGCACACGTTCGCGCAACTGAAGGCGCGCTGGCTTCGCACGCTGAAGACACTCACCGGGTGGCAGTACGCGCTGCGCCTTGGGACCTGCCTCGCGGCGGCCATCGCGTTGAAGTCCCTGTGGCCCGGGCATCACCTGAACTGGATCGCGATCACCGTGGTGCTGCTCACGGAACGCGCCCTCGAGGCGTTTCCGGTGAAGATCACGCAGCGCGCCCTCGGGACGTTCGTCGGCGTGATCGTCGCGGAAGTGCTGGAAACCTCGGGACTCGCGGCGGCCTTCCCCGCGCTCGTGATCGCGGCGCTCGCCCTGGGACGGCCGCTCCTTCGCGCGAACAACTACCTCGCGTATACCGTGGTCACCACGCCGCTCATCCTGGTGATCCTCGAAACGGGCAAGAGTCCCCAGGCGTCGCTGCTGGTCGATCGCCTCGCGGCCACGCTGGCGGGCGCGGCTCTCGTGCTCGCGGCGAACGCGGCGATGCGGCTGGCGATCAGGGCTTCGTCTCGGCGATCGGAATCGTCGCTCCGTCGATGAGCGGGAAGAATTCCTCCATCGCCGACATCCGCATGTCGACCCATACCTTGACCGAGGTGGCTCCCGGGGGCGCCTGCCGCAACCGCAACTTCACGCGAAGCCCCACCTCCTTCGCCGTGCCCGCGCCGACGAAGCTCTGGAGCTCGCGTAGCGCGCCCATGGACTCGTCGGTGAGATCCATCTCGACGGTGGTGACCGCCATCTCCTTCGACAACATTCCCCCGCCTCGCTTGCCGGTACTCGTCGTGACCGGATTCAACGCGAGCTGCGTTTCGCGCGTTCCCGTCTTGGACCGGGCCACGGCGACGAGGCGCGTGGTGGGCACGTCCAGCACGTAGCCTTCGGGTAGCGAGATGTTCACTCGCAGGGCCCGCGCATCGACGTAGCCGAGCGTGCTCTCGTTGAAGGCCGCGCCTCGGCCGAACGACGAAAGGGGCGAGGACGCGCAGCCGGCGAGAAATGCGGCGGCGAACAAAACAGCGAGGATGCGCGTCATGTCGTCTCCAGGTCGCGCGTCACGAGCGCGAGATATTCGTCCATCCCGCGGCCCGTGAGGGGCTTCACCATGACCCGCAGGTCGTTCGTGCGTTCGCCCATCGCGATTCCGCGCCGTTGCCTCACCTCGGTGTATCCCATCCGGTTCCAGAATCGTTCAGCCCGCGCGTTGCCGACGACCACCCCCAGCCGCGACCAATTCGCGCCACCCGCCTTCATCCACTCCTCCAAAGCCTCGTACATCGCGCGCGCTTCGCCGGTGCCGTGCAGCCGGGTCGCGACGATGTAGAGGCCCAGGTGCCACACGCCCTTCGAGAAGAGGTTCGCGATCACGTCGGCCATCGCGACCAGCGATCCCGACGGATCCTCGAAGGCGAGGACGTGCTTGCGATCGTAGGACCACTCCGCGGGCGGCTCCTGGTCGTATTCCTCGCGTCCCGTATCCGGTCCCGGCGGCCGCCCCTCGACCGCGAGGAAGTACTCCGGGTTCGCGGCGAAGAATTCCTGCAGCCGCGGAATCTCCGCGCGCGGCATCTCCCTCAGAACGAAATGCATGACGGCGAGCTCACGCGCAGCACGGATTCCTGGTGGAAGCGCGATTTGTATTCCGCGACGAGCGCGCGGATGCCGGCCTCCGCGGCGTCGCCCTCCCGATGCACGATGCTGACCACGTAGGAGCCCTCGCGCTGGATGTCGCCCTTGCCGGATTTCCATTGGCCATACGCCGGCCACGCGCTGAATCCGTCCGGGAATGCCGGCGTCACGACGTCCCGGAGAAACTCCGACCACTCCTGGGGGCTCACGGTGCCTCCGGGCTTCGACGTCCCGAAATAGAGGATGTCGCTCACCGCGGCCTGCTGTCCCGTGGCGCAATGCGCGCATCCCGCGAGAAGCGCGGCGAGCGCGATCGCCGCGAAGCGAACGGGCATCGGCTAGCCCCCGTCGTAGGCGCGCTGCAGGTCCGCGATCACGAGCTTTTTCATCTCCATCATCGCCGCGAACGCGCGCTCGCCCTTCACGGGATCGGGTCCACCGATGAGGTTCTCGAGCGCCGCGGGCACGACCTGCCAGGAAACGCCGAACTTGTCCTTGAGCCAGCCGCACTGCTGCGCCTTAGGATCGCCGCCTTCCGTGAGGTGGCTCCAATAGTGATCGATTTCCGCCTGCGACTCGCAGCGGATCACGAAGGAGACCGACTCGTTGAACTTGAAGAGCGGCCCGCCATTCAACGCGGTGAACTTCTGGCCGTCGAGCTCGAATTCAACGGTCATCGCGGAGCCGGGCTCGCGCTGGTGGATTTCGCGACCCACCTCGCCGTAGCGCGTCACGCGCTTCACCTTCGAGCCGGGAAAGATCCCCGCGTAGAAACGCGCGGCCTCTTCGGCCTGCGAATCGAACCAGAGAAATGGAGAGATGCGGGTCACGAAGGCATTCTACCGCGGCATATTGACTACAATGCGCGTCATGCAAGCCGTCCGCTGCCTGGCCCTCCTCGCGTTCGCGGTGCTCGCGCCTCTCGCCGCGCGCGCGGACCAGGCGTCGATCGACGCCCACAATCGCAACTGCGAGCTGGCCGCCGAGGCCTCGAAGCTCGACCGCATCGTGGTGGCCACGGCGCAATCGAAGCTCTTCCCGGATCCGAAGTTCCAGGACAGGATCGACTACTTCATGTACCGCATCCGGCCGCCGGCCGTGTGGGATCCCGCGAACCCGGCGTGGGCACCTGCGCGCACCACGCTCATCGCGATCGCGAGACCGGAGACGCTCCGGCAGCTCCAGGACTACTGGAAGCAGCTCCATCCCTTGCTCATCCGCGAGATGGAATCGTCGTTCCAGCCGGGCGAGGCCGTGGCCTTCAACGAGTTCGCCAGCAGCACCGGGGGCAACGCGTATTTCGAACGCCGCCTCGCGGAACTTCGCGCGAAGAACGGCGAGATGTTCTACGACCTCGAACCCGAAGCCGCGGCGACACTCGCGAAACGCGCGCAGGAAGCGAAGAAGAAATACGACGGGCTGCCCGCCGCGGAGAAGAAGCGCGTCGAGACCTTCCTCGCCGGGGAGCAATGCGCGAAGTGCTACCGGCCGCCCGCCGTCGCGATGGAGCATTTCATCACCGGGCAATCGGATTGGCTCGCCGGCGTCTTCGGCAGCCAGTTCGAATCGACGGACTACAAGGTCGTCGATGCGTGGGTCGATGCGATCAACGGAAAGCTCAAGGCCACGATCCCCGGCGACACGAAGAAGCAGATCCTCGGCGTGCTGGAGATGCGCAAGGACTCGTCGCTCGCCTTCACGCTCAAGTTCTATTGGAACAACAAGGCCGACGGCGGATCGCTCACGCTCCAGTTCCCGAAGGACCATCCGAGCTACAAGGAAGTCGCGGCGCTCGCGCCGAATATCGCACCCGGCGCGAGGCGGGTCCTCTATCGCGACGAGAACGGCATCATCGACGACCAGCCGTGAGGACCCCTCTCTTCATCGCAGCATTGATCCTTGCCGCCGCGCTGCCTGCGCACGCGGCCCAGGAGACCGGAATTCCCTTCATGTGGTCGGACCAGACCGGCGCGCGCGACATGCCATGGCTCGGCAAGGGGGGCCGCGCGCACTGGTACCTCATGGACAAGAGCAAGCCGTGGGATTTCATGAATCCGCGTGGGGCCGAAATCGAGAAGCGCTGGGGCTCGAGCGGGCGCTCCGGCACGTCGCCGTACGACGATGCGGAACGCGCGATGGAATTCCTCGCCGGGCTGGGCTTCCTCAAGCCGTGGCCCATCTATCCGTCGGAGACGGCGGAGGGCCGGATGGTGGCCTTTCCCTATCGCGTCACGATCGTCGCGATCCAGCCCACGGTCGCGATCGTCCGCTTCGACCTGGCGGGAACCATCGAGGACCCGATCCCTTTCGGGCGCGGCGCGTATCCGCCGAGCCAGTACCAGACCTATCCCGACCAGGGACTGGGCTGGGGAAAGACACCCAACCGCATCATGTTCGGAACGCACGTGGTGAATCGCGGTTCGCTCCTGTGGTTCTGCCCCGAGGCGAACATCGGGCCGACGCCGCTCGACGTCTCGAGCGGGCGCGCCGAAATCGCACTGAAGGATTTCCGTCTCGGCGTCGAGCGAAAGGGCGACGAGCTCGAGGTCACGTGGCGCGGCCGCTAGGCGCGCGATTCAATCGACGATGAAGAGCTTGGCGCCCGTCGCCGTGAACGAGCGGTGCGGCTCGGCGCCGTCGGCCACTTGGTAGCTTGTGCCCGGCTTGAGGACGAACTTGCGGCCATCCTCGAGCTCCGTCTCCAGCTCGCCCTCGAGGCAAAGCAGGATGTGCCCCTTGGAGCACCAATGGTCCGCGAGATAGCCCGGCGAATATTCAACCATGCGCACGCGCACCGCACCGAACTGGCGCGTGCGCCAGTGGGCGACACCGGTCTCGCCCTTGTGCTCGGTGCGGGGAATGGCGGACCAGTCGGTCGTGCCGAACGGAATCTCGGAAATCTGCATCGCTAGCTCCTTTTCTCCGGCGATTCTACGGGAACGGAGCGAAGCTTCATCGCGTGGACAAGGCTCGGAACGTCGCTTCGCCATTCCCGCAACGCCAGGGAAATCGCCAGTCCCTCGATGTCGGCAACGATGCCGATCCAGATCGCAACGTCGACTGCCATGCCGTCTGCCCCGAGGGCGAGCAGCGAGAAGAATCCCACGAACAATCCGATCCCCCAGGCTTTCGACGACCACATGTGGTAACTCGCTTCACGTCCGAACTTCATGTAGTCGAATGCGTAGCGCGCGGCTTCCAGGGCTGCGAGGATCGCGAGAACGTGCCAGCGCTGGATGATGGCCTCGCGATGCAGGTGATACGCCGCAAGCAGCGCCGCCACGTAGAAGATCGAATCGGCGATGCTGTCGAGCCGCCTCAGCGCCGGTGTCGCGACGCCCAAACGCCGCGCGATGATTCCGTCGAAGACGTCCGACAGGAACGCGATGACCAGGCACGCACCGAAACCCACCGGCCACGGATCGAAGAATGCCAGCGCCACGACGACGGGCCCGAGAGCCGCACGAAGGACCGTCAGGATCAGCGGGACGTGCTTCAAGGAACGCTTTCCCAGGGCTCGATGCCGCCACGAACGATCCGGAACGACGGATGGCATTGGCGACGCTTCACGTCGCGCCACCGGCGATATAGATCCGGGCTTCGAACGCGCAGCTTCGCGAGCAGGTGCCGCCACTCGTGCTCCACCTGTCCCGAGGTCACGTGAATGGGCGAGCACGTCCGCGCCGGCCCGATCTTGCTCCCATCGAACGAATATCCACGCCGCGTCGCTTCGTCGTGGACGGAGCGAAGATATGCATTGATCGCGGAACGCGGGTACGGATGGGACTTGAAGCGCTCGAGCTGCGGATGGTGCCGATAGCCCTTCGTCTCGCCGCGAAGCACCGCCTTCGCGAGCAACGCCTCGCGCCACAGGGCCACGAGGCCCTGGGGATCGAGGTACTTCGGATGCAAGGTCCAAAGGCGCATATGCTAGGGGACATGATTACGCGAATCGCAGGAGCCTGCTTCGTTGCCGTCGCCCTCGTCGCGCGGGCCGGCATCGTCGAGGAGCAGTTCAAGCTTCCGGTCAAGGTTCTCGACAGCCACGATCACGAGGTCCAGCACTCGATCGTGGTGAGCACGTTCTACGACAGCGACACGCCGGCGCCGCGGCCCATCATCGTGATCAACCATGGGCGCGCCACCAGTGCGATGGATCGATCGAAGCTCGGGCGCGCGCAGTATTCGGTCGCGTCGAAGTGGCTCGCGTCGATGGGTTTCTTCGTGGCGGTGCCCACGCGCATCGGCTATGGCGTGACGGGCGGGCCCGACGTCGAGGACACCGGCGACTGCTCGCGCAAGTACTACCCGCCGGGCTACGCCGCCGCGGCGGCCCAGACGCTCCAGGTGCTCGACGCGGTGGGGACGCGCGCCGACGTGGACAAGTCGCGCTCCATCGCCTGGGGACAATCCTTCGGCGGCGCCGCGTCAATCGCGGTCGCCTCCATGAATCCGCCTGGCGTGCAGCTCGCGATCAATTTCGCCGGCGGCGGCGGAGGCGATCCCGTCGGGCATCCGCAGGATCCCTGCGCGCAGCCGATGCTGAAGAAGCTCTTCGCCGACTACGGCACGACCTCGCGCATTCCCACGCTCTGGATCTACACCGAGAACGACATGTACTTCGGCCCGAAGCTGCCCAAGGTGTGGTTCGACGCGTTCGTCGCGGCGGGCGGCAAGGGCGAATACACGCTCTTTCCGCCCGACGGCGAGAACGGCCACGCGCTCTTCACGCACGCGCCGGAGAAATGGCAGCCGCGCGTGCTCGAGTTCCTTCGCGCGAACGGCTACCCGGGCCTCGCTACAAAGTGAGCTGGAACGAGAGGTAAGGCCCGTTCTGGTTCTTCTTGCCGGCGATTGAACCCAGCGCCGCGTAGGCTCCGGTGACCGCGATGTTGCGAGTCGGGAACCACGCGAGGAACACGTCGCCGAAGTTGTCTTCCTTGAACGCGGAAAGATTGTCGGGTTTCCACCGATAGTCCACGCCGAGGCCGAGGTTGTCGGTGAGCAGCACGACGGCGGACACTTCGGGCTCGATCTTGCGCGAGTCGCTCTTGTCGCCGCCGAAGCCGAGCAACCCCATCTGGTTCGCCCGCGTGGCGCGCAGCGTGAGGTTGCCCAGGACATTGCGTCCCAGGAACCCCGCAAGCCAGATCTTGGTCGCCGCCACGTAGAAGTCGGTGTCGCTGTCGCTCTTCGCGCCGATGGCGGTGGGAATCGTCATCGTCGTGTTCTTCTTGAACTGCGCGCCGAGCGAGACTTGCGGCCACGGCGAATCCTGGTCGTAGACCGCGTCGCCGAAGACCCGCACCTTCGCGCCCACGATGTCCATCTTGAGCTTGAGGCCCGGAATAACCGATCCGGCGTCGAAGTCCTGCTTGGCATACGAAAGCTCGACGCGGTTGTAGAGCCCGACCGCGGCGCCATAGGCCCCGAGATCGAAATCGTTCGTGTGCACGCCCGTATAGAAAGCCGAGCCGCCCACCTGGTCGCGCGTGCCGTATCCGGCGATGAGCGCCCAGGGCACGACGCCCCCGCCCGCCTGCCCTTCGACCTCCTGGGCTCCGCCCGTGGCGAGGAGGCGGTCGCCGGCCGATGCGCTTGCGGCGTAGCAGATCATTGCGGCGAGGACGCCGCGAGTCGTTTTCTTCATTTCATCACCCCGTCACGATGTCGCGCTTCATCGGCGCGAGGATTCGAAGCAGCTCGTTCTTCTCGGCATCCTTCACGCCGTTGTGCTCGAGCGCGTCGCGCAGGAATTGAACCACGAGGTCCATCTCGCCCTCGGTGTTCTTCAGTCCGGCATGGACCTTGTCCATGGGATCGCCGGTGTACTTGCAGCCGCCGCCCGTGAGCGAGCAGATCTGCTCGACGATGAGGTCCTTCACGCGCTGGAGCTTCACTTCCTTGAAGGATCGCGAAGTGCGCGGGTCGGTCGCGGCACGGTCGATTGTTTCGGCGACCACCTTGGTGACGACGGGCGCGCCGCCGAGGCGGGAGTACAGGGTGGGGCTGGCGGTGGGGTCAGGGGCCGCACAAGCGGCCAAAAGCAAAAGGACGAGCAGCTTCTTCATGTGTGCGCCGTTCCTTGGTTTGTTGGTGTGGGGGGCAGCTTATATAAGCGAATACTCATCGGGAATTCTGTGAACCACGTCACACATTTGCTATTCTTCCCTACGTGAGAGCGCCGCCCCTCCTCCTCGCGCTAGGGCTGGCGTGTGCCGCGAATGCCGCCTCCCTGAACGTCACGGTGAAGGACGACAAGGGAAGTGCGGTCGCCGACGCCGTCGTGTACGCGATGCCGAAGGTGAAACCGCCGCCCACGTCCCCGCGCGGGGCCGCCATTGAGCAGAAGGACAAGACCTTCATCCCTCTCGTCACCGCCATCCAGGTGGGGACGGCGGTGAGCTTCCCGAACCACGACATCGTGCGCCACCACGTGTATTCGTTCTCCCCGCCCAAGCCCTTCGAGATCAAGCTCTACGTGGGCACCCCCGTGGCGCCGGTCATCTTCGACAAGCCCGGCGAAGTGGTCCTCGGCTGCAACATCCACGACCACATGCTCGCCTACGTGTTCGTGGTCGACACGCCCTTCTTCGCCAAGACCGACGCGTCGGGCGTGGCCACGATCGACGAGCTTCCCGCGGGCGACTACGACCTCCAGATCTGGCACTACGCGCTGGCGGCGCCCCAGCCGGCCCAGGCGCTCAAGATGCGCGAGGAAAAGGCGGCGGCGGCGTTCGCCGTGCCGTTGCGGATCATGCCGCCGCGCCCGGCGCCCAAGCCCTGATGTTCGGGCGCCTCCAGGACCGGATCGTCGTCTTCGTCGCGGCGTTGCTCATCACGGTCCAGGTCCTGTCCTTCTTCTCGATCCGCTACGCGGTCGAGGTCACCTCCCAGAACACGATGCGCGAGGAGCTCGCGACGGGCGCCAACGTGTTCAAGTTCATGCTGGACCAGAACAGCCAGCAGCTGGTCGAGGCCACGAGCGTGCTCGCCTACGACTACGGATTCCGGGAGGCCGTGGCCACGCGCGACCGCGAGACGATCCTCTCGGCGCTCACGAACCACGCGGCGCGCATCAAGGCGAGCGGCATGGGACTCATCGGCCTCGACGGCATCGTGGTCGCCGACACGCTTGGCCCTGACACCGCGGGCAAGGCCTTCGCGTTTCCCGAGCTCATCACCCGCGCCTCGATGCTCGGGCGCACTTCGGGAATTCGCGTGATCCGCGGCAAGCCCTTCCAGGTGGTCGTCGTTCCGGTGCTCGCGCCGTTGCCGATCGCGTGGGTCTCGATCAGCTTCGTGATCGACGACTCGACCGCGGAGCGCCTGCGCAGGCTCACCTCCTCGGAGATCTCGTTCATCCAGCGCCAGTCGGGCACGCCGCAGATCCTCGCGACCACGCTGCCCAAGCTTCGCCGCCGGTCGCTCATCACCGGGTTGCCCGCGATCCTCGACGAGCCCGAGTCGTTCAAGGGCGCCAGCGTGAAGCTGCCCGACGACCAGTACGAGATCCTGCTGCAGGCCGTCGACGACAGCGGCCCGGTGCCGATGTACGCGCTGCTGCAGCGCTCGACCAACGAGGGCCAGCTCGCGAGCCTGCGCATCCAGACGGCGCTTTATTTCATCCTCGCGTTGTCGATCGCAGTCACGCTGGTGGGCGCGTTCCGCGTGGCGCGCCAGATCACCCGGCCGGTGTCGAAGCTGAGCGCCGCGGTGCGCGAGATCGAGCGCGGCAACTACGACGTGCGCACCAACCTTGCGGACCGCGACGAGATCGGCGAGCTCTCGCAGGCGTTCGACCGCATGGCCCAGGGCCTCGCGGAGCGCGACCGCATGCGCGACGTGCTGGGCAAGGTGGCCTCCAACGAGGTCGTGACGCAGCTTCTCGACGGCCGCATCGAGCTGGGCGGCGAGGAGCGCGACGTCACCGTGATGTTCATGGACATCCGCAACTTCACCGGCATCGCCGAGGAGCTCACGCCGCACCAGAGCCTGCAGATGCTCAACGCCTTCCTCACGATCGTGAGCGAGGTGATCGAATCGCACGGCGGCGTGGTCGACAAGTACCTGGGCGACGGGGCCATGGCACTCTTCGGCGCGCCGGTGACGCGCCCGGACGACGCGCAGCGCGCGCTCGCCTGCGCGCTCGAGATCCGCACCCGCATCGCGGCGCTCGGCCCGACGCTCGCGGAGAGGGGGTTGCCGCATCCGCAGCTCGGCATCGGCGTTAACACCTCGAGCGTCATCGCGGGCAACATCGGCTCGCCCTCCCGCCTGAACTACACGGTGCTGGGGGATGGCGTGAACCTCGCGGCGCGCCTCGAGGGCCTCACGCGTCGCTACAACGTGCCGATCGTGATCGGGGAATCCACGCGCAACCTCGTGCGCGAGGTGATCTGCCGCGAGATCGACAAGGTCCGCGTCCGCGGCCGCACCACGGCCTCACGCATCTTCGAGCCCCTGGGGCGCCGCGAGGATCTCGACGCGCTCACGATCGACCGCCTCGGGCGCTGGCACGAGGCCCTCGAGATGTTCCGCACGCGGTGCTTCGATGCCGCCGAGGCAGCGATGCAGGATCTCGCGGCGGTCCCGGAGTACTCGCGCATCATCGAGCTCTACCTGGGCTACATCCGGCAGCTGCGCGAAAAGCCGCCGGGTCCCGACTGGGACGCCGCGTTCACGCTCTACGACAAGTAGCCGTTCAGGATTTCTTGCGGCGCTTCTTGCGAGAGGGAGCCGGTGACGCAGCCGCGGCCTTGCCGGCGTTCGCCATCATGTTCCACGCCCACATCGCGGGATTCTCGCCGGCGGGGGCAGCCGGAGCCTCGGGGGATTGCCCACGCTGCTCGGCCATCTTCTCGCGGAATTTCTCGCCGCCCTTCAGCATCGCGCGCTGCATCTGCAGCGACTTCACGGTGAGCTGCAGCATGCTCAGGTTGGCGCGCAGCCAATGCTCCACAACCTCGAGCTCGCCGATCTTCTTCTCGAGTTCCCTGGGATCGAGCACCGGGAACATGAGCGACTGCAGCGGATAGGCGCCCGGATTCACCATCTTCTGCCACATGTCGAACATGTCCTGCGGCGTGACGGGCTTGGTCATGCTCCAGCCTACGAGTGCTTCGCGATGAAGTCGCGAATGCGCGGGTAGATCATCTCGCGGTACTTGCGGCCGCTGAAGATCCCGTAGTGGCCCACGCCCTTCGCCTCGAAGTGCTGCTTGTCCTTCGCGGGAATGCCCTTCGTGAGGCCCTGGGCGGCTTCCGTCTGGCCCATGCCGGAGATGTCGTCGAGCTCACCTTCGATCGTGAAGAGCGCCGTGCCCTTGATCGCCTCGGGACGCACGCGCTCTCCGGCCACCACGAGCTTGCCCTGCGGCAGCAACTGCTTCTGGAACACGCGATCCACGGTCTCGATGTAGTACTCGGCGGGAAGGTCCATCACCGCGTTGTACTCGTCGTAGAAGCGGCGGTGGGCCTCGGCCTCATCGCCGTCGCCCGCCACGAGGTGGTGGTAGTAGTCGACGTGCGACTGCATGTGGCGGTCCGGGTTCATCGCGACGAATCCGGCGAACTGCAGGAAGCCCGGATACACGCGGCGCATGAAGCCGGGGTAGCGCATGGGCACGCGCTGGATCACTTTGGCCTCGAACCAGGACAGCGGCCGCGTCTTGGCGAACGTGTTCACCGAGGTGGGATTGCGGCGCGTGTCGATCGGGCCGCCCATCATCGTGAGCGTGCGCGGCACGTTCTCGCCCGCCGCCGCCATGAGCGAAACCGCCGCCATCACCGGCACCGTCGGCTGGCACACGGAGATCGCGTGGGAGTCGCGCCCGGCGAACGTGATGAATTCACGCACGTACGCCACGTAGTCGTCGAAATGGAACGGGCCCACGGAGATCGGGATCTCCTTCGCGTCGATCCAGTCGGTGATCCAGACGTCGTGGTCCACGAGGAGCGCACGCACCGTGTCGCGAAGGAGCGTCGCGAAGTGCCCCGACAGCGGCGCGAAGACCACCACGCGGGGCATCTTCGGCGCGCCGACCTTCCGGAAATGCAGCAGCCGGCAGAAGGGCTTCTCGACGTCGACGACTTCCTTCACCTCGTAGAGGCGCTCGCCGCACTTCACCGAGTCGATGCCGAACGCGGGACGCTCGTAGCGCTGCGTGAGCCGCGTCATGAGGTCGAACGCGGCGGCCACGTTGCGGCTGCCGGGCAAGTACGAAAGGGGACTGTTCGGATGGCCGTAGAGCTCGTTGGCCGCTTGAGCGAAGGCACGCCACGGCTCGAGGGCCGATCGTTGCCAGTCGTAGATCTGGTAGAGCATCGCGTCCACTAGTTTTCTTCTCCCACGAGGACCGCGCCTTTCTTGATGTTGCGCTGCGTCATATTGTAAAGCTTTTCGCTCTCCATGGCTCCTTGATGCGTAGCAAGACTTATAATCGCGCGATGGCCATGGACAAGAATGTTTCCGAGGGCGGCCTGCTCCCGCTCTTCCCGCCGCTCGAGCCCTACTCGAGCGCGATGCTGGACCTCGACGCGCCGCATCGCATGTACTACGAGCAGTCCGGAAATCCGCGCGGCGTGCCCGTGGTCTTCCTTCACGGCGGCCCCGGCGCCGGGTCCTCGGCGGTGCACCGGCAGTTCTTCGATCCCGCGTTCTACCGCATCGTCGTGCTCGACCAGCGCGGCGCGGGACGATCGACGCCGCTCGGATGCATCGAGCAGAACACCACGCCCAAGCTCGTCGAGGACCTGGAGAAGCTCCGTTCGCATCTCGGAATCGAAAAGTGGATGGTGTTCGGGGGATCGTGGGGCTCGACGCTCGCGCTCGCCTACGCGGAGCACCACCCGGAACGCTGCCTCGCGCTCGTGCTGCGCGGCATCTTCCTGTGCCGCAAGACCGAGATCGACTGGTTCCTCTATGGCCTGCAGCAGATCTTTCCCGAGGCGTGGCGCACGTTCTCCGGATACATTCCCGAGGCCGAACGCGGCGACCTGCTCCACTCGTACCACAAGCGCCTCACGCATCCCGATCCCGCCGTGCACATGCCGGCGGCGCGCTGCTGGAGCGTGTACGAGGGATCGTGCTCCACGCTGCTGCCGAATCCCGCGCTGGTGGCGGATTTCGCGTCGGACCGCGTCGCCCTCGGGCTCGCGCGCATCGAGGCGCACTACTTCGTGAACGACATCTTCCTGTCGGACAATTTCCTGCTGGACAATGCCGCGCGCCTGAAGCCGATCCCGGGTGTGATCGTGCAGGGCCGCTACGACATCGTGTGCCCCACGGTTTCCGCCGACGACCTGCATCGCGCGTGGCCGCAGGCGCAATATCACGTCGTTCCGGATGCGGGACACTCGGCGTTCGAGCCGGGCATCCGCTCACGGCTCATCGCCGCCACCCAGGAGCTGAAGGAAAGAGTCTAGCGCTGCGCGGAGATCGTCTGCATGTCGCGGATGAAGCCGCGCACGCGCGTTTGCAGGTGCGTGCGCTGCTCCGCCGAGAGCGACGCCGAAAGCTCGGAGATCATGGCGAAGAGGTCTTCGTCGCGCGCCGCGAGCAGGCGGCGATATTCGGGATTGCGCCAGGAAGGCGTGTCGACCAGCAGGCGATGCAATCCCACGATCATCTCGTCGCGCGAAACGTGGCTGCGGATCATGCGCAGCGTCTCCACCTGGCGATGCTGGCGATCGGCAAGCCGCATCGGCGTGGCCTCGTCGTAGTTTCGCGCGTGGCGCAAGACGATGGCGCGTTGCGCCGAATCGAGGGGACCCACGAATTCCTCGAGATGGCCCAGGTACTTCTTGGCGCGCGCCGCGGCGCGATCCTCGACCGAACCTGCGGTCGCCTCGCGCACCATCTTCTGGTTGTCCTTCGCGAAGCGTTCCTCGAGTCGCGCCGCCTGCTCCGCATCGAGGCCCCGCAACAGGTCGGCGACATCCGGGATCACGTGGTCGAGCGTCTGGTTGTAGTAGCCGCGCAGCTCCGTGTTCGCGGTGCGGGCTTCCTCGATCGAGATGCCGTCGGCCGCCGCGACGAGCATGCGCTCGCAGAACTGTTCGTAGAGGGGGAGCTCCTTCGTCTTGTGCCAGGCGAACGCCGCGTTGACGCGGTCGTGCAGCCAATCCTTCTGCTGCCCCGAGAGGTCCACGTAGTCGCCGACCATCCACGCGAGGGCCGGCGGCGCTTCCTTGTAGGCGAATGCGGGATTGGAATAGGCGAGCTTGCCCAGGCTGCACGCGCAGAGGAGCAGGCATGCAAGGATCGTTGCGACGCTTCGGATCGCGCGCTTCATCACCAGGGGATCGGCTTGCGATCCCGGAAGAATTGGCCGGTGGGGCCGTTCGAAGGCAGGAGCGAGAGCCACACGGCGGTGTCGGCGCCCTCCTCGACCGAGCGCGGCGCATCGTCGCCGCCCATGTCCGTTCGCACCCATCCGGGGCTCATGGAATTCACGAGGATGCCGTGGCCGGCGACCTCCGCGGCAAGCGTGCGGGTCAGCGCATTCAACGCAGCCTTGGACACGCGATAGGCGGGGCTGCCCTCGCCCATGGTCTGGAGCTGCCCCAGCCCGCTCGACATGTTCACGATTCGCCCATAGCGAAGCTTCTTCATCAGCGGAACCACCTCCCGGCACATGCGCACCGCGCCGAAGAGGTTAGTTTCCAGCGTTTCGCGCCAGATCGATGTAGGCGTATCGACCACCTTCGCGTCGGTCTCTTCCGGGTACACCCCGGCGTTGTTCACCAGCACCCCGGGCGCGCCGTGCCTCTTGTCCACCTCGTCCACGAACCGGCGAACGCTCTTGGTGTCGTTCACGTCGAGGGGGAAGGCCTCCACGTTCGCGCCGGCCGGCGCGAGGCTCTGGAGCGCGGCATCGCACTTGGCGCGGTCGCGCGCGCCGACGATCACGAACAGGTCGGATTTCATCAGCTGTCGCGCGATCTCGAGGCCGAGGCCGCGGTTGCCACCGGTCACGATGGCGATCTTCCTGGCAGTCATGGGTCCCCCTTTTGGGATGCGTATGATAACGGCTTGGCGCGCAGGTTCCTTCCAACAGGGCACGGACGAACCCATGAACACTCCCTCAGGCAACGATATTCAACGCGAGCTCGAGCAACGGGCCCTGCGCAACGTCCGCGGCCTCGTGGACAAGATGGAGGACGCGGATGCCCTGGATTCGCGCCGCCAGCGCCGCTATCTCGCCGGGATCGTGGCCGGCGCCCTCGCGGCGGCCGTGCTGTTGGCGGTGGCCCTGTGGGTCGCCCAGAAGCGACAACCGGATACGGTGGTGATCGAGGCGGGCAAGGCGCCGCAGAGGCAGGCGCCGCACTGATGCTGAGGATCTGGGGACGGATCTCCTCGATCAACGTCCAGAAGGTGGTGTGGTGCGCCGATGAGCTCGGGCTGGGCTACGAGCGCCTCGACGCGGGTGGCGCATTCGGAGTCACGAAGACGCCCGAATACCTCGCGATGAACCCGAACTCGCTCGTGCCCACCATCGACGACGGGGGTTTCGTGCTCTACGAGTCCAATGCGATCGTGCGCTACCTTTGCGCCAAGCATCCGCAGAAAGGGCTCTGGCCGGAAAACCTCGAGGCACGCGCCGACGCGGACCGCTGGATGGAGTGGCTCTCCACGGCGCTCGTCCCGGCGATGCGCGATGCGTTCTGGCAGCTCGTTCGCATCGCTCCGGCGGAGCGCGACCTCGGAGCCGTGGAGAAGTCGCGGGAAAGCAGCGAGCACTTCATGGCGATCCTCGACGCACACCTCGCGAAGGGACGCTACCTCACCCCGCACGGATTCACGGCGGCGGACATCGTGATGGGTTGTGCCGCGCACCGCTGGCTCAACCTGCCCCTTGTGCGCACGGCGCGCCCCAACGTCGAGCGCTGGTACGCCGACCTCAAGTCGCGGCCCGGCTCACGCCAGGTGACTTCGCTCGCGCTTTCGTAGGGCGCGTCGCCAGCTTCTCGACGGCCGCCGCGCAAGCGACCGCCGCGAGCGGCGCGGCGAACACGGCGAGCGCACGCAGATGCCCGGCCGATGCGGCCGCGAATGCACCCAACGACAGCAACGCGCCCGCAACGATCGCGCCGCGCGGAAGGCCCTGGATGAACGCGTGCAAACCGCGATCGATGCGGTAGGCCGCGAACGCGTAGAGCGCCACGCTCACGGCGAAAGTCGCAACGCTCTTCGCGTCGAACTTGCCGAATACACCCTCGGCCGCGGCGCCCGCGACCGCGATCGCCCACACGACGATCGCGGCGAAAAGGACCCGTGCGTTTTCCTCGTTCATTCGAAGGTTCATGGCAGTCCTCAAGCCAGGGGCGCGGGAGCCAGGTACGCCGAAGCCTCCCCGCGAGCGGGCGGCGGCGCGAATACGGTCCGGTTCTTCATGAAGTCGACGGCATCGGCGACGACGGAGGGATCGCGGAGGACGCGGCGATGCCCCAGCCCTTTCGTGCCCACGAATCCCGCGCCGCGCCAGGCGCGCGCGAGCGCGAGTCCGCTCGTGACCGGCACGTCGCGGTCGTCGGCGTCGTGCACGATGAGCGCCTGCGCGCCGACGCGGGCGATCCCTTGCGGCAGCTCGAAGGATTCCCAGCGATAGCCCAGGCGCGACTCGATGCGTTCCTGCATCGCACGGCGCACACGCTCGGGAATGCCGAGCTTGCGCGCGAAGTATCCCGAGTAGCGCTCCACCGAGGTGGGCGGCGCCACGAGCACCACGCGCACGTCGCGGCGCGTCTCGTTCAGCCACGCGGTCACCGCGGCGGCGCCGAGCGAATGCCCGATCATCCCGACGACCGGAGCGCCGTTCGCCTCGATCCCGGCCACGATCGCCGTGATGCCACGCATGAAGTGCACGATCGAAGAGTCGGTGCCATCGCTCGCTCCGTGCCCGATGTGGTCGAAGAGCACGACCTGGTAGCCCGCGTCGACGAGCGCCGGAACGAACGCGCGAAGCTGCGCGCCGCGCCCGCCCCAACCATGGGACAGCACGATCGCGGGGCGCGATGCGTCGCCGTAACGCCAGGCCGCGATGCGGCCGGTGCCCGACGAGACCGCGAAGCGCTTTCCTTTCGCGAGCGCCTCGAGCTCAGCCTGCGGAGGCGCGAAGCGCGGCGGCGTGGCGAAGATCCTCGCGGCCAGCTCCACCGCAACGGATGGAGCGAGCGCCGAGGTCACCGCAAGCCGCAGGCGTTGCCACGCGAACAAGACATAATTACGAACGTTCGTGCTATTCAGGCTGGCGGCGGAAGAGGCCATGCGGAAATTCCCTAGGAGATCTAGCTGCGGTGGGATTCGACCAGGCGGTCGAATGCGGCGCGGGCGTGCTTGTTGGCGACGTCCGGCTCGAGCAGGAGCTCGGCGCGATAGAAGCCGAGGACGATGGACATGAATTCGAATGCGACTTGCGTGGCGTGGGTGCCGGGCTTCAACTCGCCGTTGTCGATGGCCATCTGAACCGCCTTGGCCAGCTCGCGCCCCACCTGTCTCTGCCGCTCGATCACCGCATCCCGCATGGGACCGGGCCTGTGGTCGTATTCGCGGCTCGCAGCGTCGATCGGACAACCGCCGGCGAGGCTCGCCCGCTTGGGCCACGACAGCCAGCCTTCGAAGAGCGCCCTCACCCGCTTCAGGCCGCGCGGCGCCTTGAGCGCCGGCATGAAGACCTGCTCGGTGAATTGGCGCGCCGCTTCATCCATGGCCGCCAGCTGCAGCTCGAGCTTGGAGCCGAAGTGCGCGAACAGGCCGCTCTTCGACATGCCCGTCTTCTCCGCGAGCGTCCCGATCGTGAGCGACTCGAACCCGCTCTCGCTCGCCTGTTGCACGGCGGCGGCGAGGATCTGGGCACGCGTCTCTTCCCCCTTTGTGGAGGCGCGAAGCGAGGTGGCGGCGGCATTCATGGAGGCAGAATAGAACGATCGTTCGTTCCTGTCAAGCCCCTCCTGGGCCCCATCAACCGGCGGTCACGATCCGCTGGAAAGTCACAAGCATCCCGGCCGTCGCTCCCCAGATGAAGCGCTCGCCGTAAGGCATCGCCCAGTAGTTGCGCATGCGCCCCTTGAAGAACGCGCTCTCGTACCGGTGGTTGGCCGTATCGAGCAGGAATGCGAGCGGCACCTCGAAGACGTCGGCCACTTCGTGCGGATCGGGTCGATACGCGAGCGGCGGTTCGGCCCAGCCGACGATCGGCGTGACGCGGTAGCCGGTCGACGTGTGGTACTCGGGAAGGCGTCCGAGGATCTCGACGCGATTCGAGGCGAGCCCGATCTCTTCCTCGGCCTCGCGAAGCGCCGTGCGCTCGGGCGACTCGCCGTCCCCGTGGCTGCGCCCGCCGGGAAAGCTGATCTGTCCCGCGTGATCGGCAAGGTGCGCGGTGCGCTGCGTGAAGACGACCGTGGGATTGCCCGGATGGTCGACGACCAGCAACAGCACCGCCGCGGGCTTCGCGCCGAGCTGCGCGTTCGCGCTCTGGCGCTCGAGATCGTCGCCGGTGAGAAGGTCTTCCAGCCGCGGGCTCGTGGCGAGGCGCGATGCGATCTCGCTGCGGCCCGGCGTGAGCGCGCCCGGTGGGGCGATTGTCGTCATTGGAGAAATTATAAAAGGATATGATGGCGCCGCGATGATCCTGATCGACTACTTCCGCTCCTCCGCCGCGTACCGCGTGCGCATCGCGCTCAATCTCAAGGGCCTCGCCACCGAGCGGCGCTTCGTGCACCTGCGCAAGGGCGAGCAGCGCGATCCCGGCTACCTGGAGCTCAATCCCCAGGGGCTCGTTCCCACGCTCATCGACCGCGACACGGTCCTCACGCAATCGCTCGCCATCATCGAGTATCTCGACGAGACGCATCCCGAGCCGCCCTTGCTGCCCGGCGACGCGGAAGATCGCGCGTGGATCCGCTCCATCGCGCAATCGATCGCCTGCGACATCCACCCGATCGACAACCTGCGCGTGCTGAAGTATCTCGACAAGACGTTGCAGGTCGATGAATCGAAGCGCAACGACTGGTACGCGCACTGGATCCGCGTGGGCTTCGAGGCGATCGAGGCGCGGCTCGCCTCGCGCCCGGCGAGCCGATTCGCCTGCGGCGAAACGCCCACGCTCGCCGACATCTGCCTCGTGCCGCAGGTGGCCAATGCCGGGCGCGTGAAGCTTCCCATGGAGCCCTACCCGCGCATCGCCGCGGTCAACGCGGCCTGCCTCGCGCATCCGGCCTTCGACGCCGCCCGCCCCGAACGCCAGCCCGACGCCGAATAAGCCGCATCCGGCGGGAACTTTCCGGGCGTCTCACGGCAATACGGGTTGATAGCGACTCGAACAATGGCCATGCCTCCGGAAGATCTCCAGCCCGAGCTGGAACTCGTGCGGCGCATGAAGGGCGGAGACGAATCCGCCTTCGTGCACCTGTACCGTCGCCACCGCGACGGCGTGTTCCGCCTCGCGTTGATGTATTCCGGATCGCACGCCACCGCCGCCGACGTGACCCAGGACGCCTTCATCCATTTCATCTCCCATCCCGCGCAGTACGACGCGACGCGCGGAACGCTCGCCGCGTGGCTCTGCGGAATCGCGCGCAACCTCGCGCGCAAGGCGGCGGGCTGGCGCGAGCAGGCGACGGACCCGGATGCGCTCGCCGACGATACGGCGCTGCACGAATCCCGCATCGACCACGACACCCCGCTCGAGCGTGTGCTGCGGGGCGAGGCCGCGGAGCACGTCCGCCGCGCGATCGATTCACTCGCGCCCCACTATCGCGATGTCCTCATCCTCTGCGAGCTGTCGGAGCTTTCCTATGCGGAAGCCGCGCACGTGTGTGGCATCGACATCGGAACGGTGCGCTCGCGCCTTTCGCGCGCCCGGGCGCGGCTCGCGCAAATCCTCGCGCCGTACCGGGAAGGCGCCAAGGAGGCCGTGACATGACCCAGGACACCTTGCTGGACCTCAAGCTGGACGAGCTTCGCAGCGGGCTTTCGGCGGTCCATGCGCCCGATTCGCTCGAAGGAGCGCTCGTCGCGAAATTCCGCTCGCGCCCGCAGCGACCGCGCCTCTGGTGGATGCCACCCCTCGCGCTCGCCGCGACGATCGCGCTCGCGAGCTGGATCGTGCGCGGCCCCGTGCCCGCCAACGAGGGCATCGTCTCCCTTGCGCCCACCACGATCGACAGCGATCCGCCGTTCCTCGCGCTGCGCCCGCTCGCGAGCATCTCGAAGGAGACCGGCGCCCGCGTGGTTTCCTCAGAGTTCCCGCGCGCGATGCTCGCCGACTGGGGACTGCCCGTGTCGCCCGAGCGCGCGGGTGAGCCCGTGCGCGCGGAGATGCTCTATTCGGCCCGCGGCGAGCCCCTCGCCGTGCGCCTGCTCAACTGACCCGAAGAGGACTTCCATGAAAAGACTGCGCATCTTCGCCGCCATCGCCGCCGCAACCGCGCTGCCCGCGCTCGCCGGACAGCACCGCGGCGATCCCACGTTCGACTACGCCTTCTCGTTCGACGTCGACGACATGGTCGCCGACGCGCAATCGGCGCAGAAGGAAGGCGAGCAATGGCGCGAGTACGGCGAGCGGATGCGCGAGTGGGCGGAGCAATTCTCTTCCGACCTGCAGGGCTCGCTCGCGCTCACGTTCTCCGACCGCGTGGGCCGCGGCAAGGTCGTGAAGGGCGCGCCCTACAGCGCCGACGTGGTGAGCGAGACCAACAAGACGCTCTCCGACGGCAACGTGATCTCGCACAAGCGCGTGAACAAGGTCTATCGCGACGGCGAGGGGCGCACGCGCCAGGAGACGTATCGCGACGGAGAGCTTCGCTCCGTGTACATCTCGGATCCCGTCGCCGGCGTGAGCTACACGGTGCTGCCGAAGAACAAGGTCGCCGTGAAAACGACGAAGGGCTCCACGCCCCGGCCGGAAGGCGCCTCGGGCGAGATCCGCGTCGATCGCAACAAGCAGGTGATCATCGTCGACAACGACGGCCAGCCGGGAGCGCGCGAAGAGGTGCGCGTGAGGGTGATCAGCAGCGACGAGGACCTGCCGGCGCCGCCCGTCCCGCCCGTCCCGCCCGTACCCGCGGTGCCGCCGGTTCCTCCCGCGCCGGACTTCGATTTCCAGATGACGCCGATGCCCGGGATTCCCTCGAT
>Ga0070731_10001477_pt1 | contig 24261 bp, 15 predicted proteins | sample Coa_R1_2_FD_66448 | JGI IMG/M metagenome (GOLD analysis project Ga0070731, IMG submission 66448) | Surface soil microbial communities from Centralia Pennsylvania, which are recovering from an underground coalmine fire - Coalmine... | ecosystem: Environmental > Terrestrial > Soil > Unclassified ... | reverse complement strand
TGCCCCAAGGGCTTTGTTGATCCTGCGAGCGCCACGACGACAAACGCATCCACGGTGGGGGACGCTGTAACCAATGACATACAAACCGTGTTGCCTCCTTTCGGAGCCTATCCCAACCCGGTGCGTGACAGGCTAACCATCTCGTTTGGCAAGCTGACATCGGTGACCGCTCAGGATATCCAGATGTATGACCTGACAGGCAAACAATTATCTATCGCAAGGCCGGTGAGCATATCGGCTGGCAGTGCCACCCTCAACCTGGGCAACCTGCTGCCGGGCATGTACTTTATCCGCATCCGGATAAACGAAGAATATAAGATTGTGAAGATTGTCAAGTTGTAAAAAGAGGCATAACTAATAAACTATAAATGGGGAGTATGATTATTCCCCATTTTTATTGCGGGGTCCAACCTGGGTAGTCGGCGCTGAATTAAAATGTTCAGCAAACCGCATATTCAAATCTTGGTCGACAGAGCCGTTGAGGAACCGAATTTCGATTTGATCGTTAAGCTGTCCCCAGCAAGCAGATGCCTGGATCAACCCCTCCCAGTCATCCAGGACAATTAATAATAGGTCCATGATAACTTAAAATTATCGTCTTCTCAAGGTAAACGGTAACAAGGCAATCACAGAAATATAACATTGCTGAAATTTGGATAGCATCTGGAATAAGGGCTACCTTTAATGTCCACTTCTGAAATCCACTCTTTCTCTTTTTGCCAATACATTTTCTTCATCCTAAAATTTATGTTTATGGAAAACATCGTGGTCGTATTTAAGGCCCCAGGATTTACGTCAAAGGACTATGACAAGGTATGGGACGATCTTAAAGCAGCAGGACAATCAACTCCCAAAGGGCTGCTTTCTCATGTCGGGTTCGCACATCCAGATGGGGATTGGATGGTCGTCGATGTCTGGGAATCCGCGGAAGCATTTGGTGACTTCGGCAAAACGCTACTCCCAATCCTTCAGGGAACTGGTGTAAACGTGCCCCAGCCTACAGTTGTTCCCGCTCATTATTTCTACCAAGCGCAGACAGAATCGGCTATGGCTTAGAAATTTAAATGCCAGGGCGGAATACCAGAAAGTATTTCGCCTTGGCAAATAAACATCGATCAGGGTTTCATCGCGACGACAATTGTTTGTTTAACCCGCCGAGTTCTTTCGCAGAAACAGAGAATTCTTACTTTTCTTTAATTGTCTTCACCCAATCTGTATACATTGTTTCCTCCGGCACGTCGGTCGGACTTTCGAAATCCAGCCGATAACCATCTTGGTCATTAAGGCATACTACCCACATATTGTTACCTACAAAAGGCTCTTTCATCTCAATTCCTTGTGCCGAGAATTCATGATATAGTGCAAGCGCATCCTTGCATTGAAAACAGATTGAAATACCTTTTCCTTTTTCCACTCCATCGAATTGTTCCTTTTTGCGTGGTTCTTGCAGCATTAACGAAACGCCATCGCGTTGCAACCAGCACCATTCGATTTTGCCACGCGGCGTCCACTGATTCATTAATTTGAAACCAAGTTTCTCGACATAAAACTTCAGAGAAATTTCCATTTCCATTACCATAAAAAACGGAACGGCGAGCTGAATGTTGGGAGGGGTGTCCATATGGAAAAGTGTTTTGGTATTTAAACTAAACTCCTTGTGTTAAAATTGAATTGCAGTCATGATACCGACATTACTATTTATTCTTTTTCAGCCAGTCGATATAGTAATTGAACACCGGATTGAAAAGTGGTCTATCGAGACCAGCCCAGTTAACTCCATAATGGTCAATTTCAAGCAAAACGTCTGAATTTGCGGGGTCTATAATTTTGAAATAAAATTTAAACCCATAGCGTCCAATTTGCTCTGCATTCGCTTCACAAATTAAAAAATTCCCGATTTCTTTTTGCAATCTGAACAGGCCGATGTTATCCGAAATGTTCGCGACTTTTTCTGCCAGGTTGTTTCTGACAACATATTGCTCCATCTCATCTTTGGTTTTAACTTCCATATAGCCACTGATATTTTTAAGCGTTCCTGCAACATATTGTGTATACCTATTCGTTACGCCTGAATTTTTTAGAAATAGAAAATGATAGGAGCTGTCGATTTTTAGTGACTTGTCCATTATGACTTCGGAGGAAGACAAATGCGTGCTGGTAGGCAATTTCCCTTCTTCATTTAATTCATGTACTTGAAGCGTTGGGCTGCAAGCAAAAGATAAGATAGCGGCAAAGGTTGTAATGGATAAATAAATGGATCGCATATACTATGAAATTTGGCTGTTTGGTCTAGGAGAAGTTATCAGATTCGACCGCAAATAAATTTATGGACTTTAGGGTACGTTTTAGACGAACAGGTTGTCTCATTGAAAACTTTAACGTTGGATTTTTAATAGGTCGTTAAGCACCTGGGCTTGTAGAATACGATCGGAGCGTCGCTCATCAGGATCCATCCACCACTAGCCACTTCGTTATTTCCGTCTGTTACCCATTGAACCATTTCAACCGCTCAATTGAGGTTTTGCCGCATGTCAGACAGTAATAAATTGGGAGCTAAGAATTCTGTTTTCAATGATATAAATCCAGCGTTCAGCCGTTTGTCTCGTCGGTAAACAAGTATGTTCGGGGTGAAGGGGTTACCTGGTAACGAGCGACGGAGCCTCGGATATATTTGGAATCAATAAAAAAGGCCCACGCATCACCGGGGGCCCTAAAATGAAACGTACCCTATTATCTAACTACTATTTTTGTACTGAAGATTTACCACTCTGCTGATCCGTCACGCGAGGAAATACATCCCAGCTTTCAAATCCGTGAGCGAATTGTTTGTAGACGATGTCTGGTTTAATGGGCGTTTTTCGCATTAACAAGAGAGTTAGGTTTGAATTCGCATTGTTTGATCAAACTATGCTCGTAATTGCTTCAAAAACAGGATATTCCGCGGGCTAAAATTTCTCAATTCAAGCCTATTCCGCTCCCAGGCTCTTGACTGGATTTGCCAGCGCCGCGCGAACCGACTGATAGCTTATGGTCAAAAGCGTGATCAGGATTACTGATAATGCGGCTACACCGAAAATTAAAGCGCTCAAATGTATCCGGTAAGCAAAGCCTTGTAACCATTCATTCATAGCCCACCAAGACAAAGGAAAAGATATCAGCATGGAGATAAGGATAAGCCGCAAGAAATCCTTTGACAACATAAAGACTACGTCGCTGACGGATGCCCCGACGACCTTCCGGACAGCCATTTCTTTTTGTCTTCTCTGAGCTGTAAATGCCGCGAGGCCAAAAAGCCCGAGGCAGGAAATCAGGATGGCGAGGACTGCAAATATCTTGGAAAGAATGCTGATCCTTGTTTCGGTGAGATATTGTTTTTGATAACTCTCATCAAGAAAATTATAATCAAAGGGGAAACCCGGATTGTAGGATTGGTATAGACGCTGAATCGCGGCAATTGTTTCTCCCTGGTTCTCGGCTTTAATTCGCACCATCATCTTATCCCATGGACTGCCACCGGTTTCCAAAATCATGAATGCGGGCTTAACCGGTTCATGCAATGATTCAAAATGGAAATCCTTAACGATGCCAATAATCTGGCGGGGCTGATCGGCATACGTGATCGTCTGACCTACTGGGATTTTCAGGTTCATCATTTGGATCGCTGCCTGGTTCAAAATGATCGTCGGATGAGCCGTATCTGCAAAGGCTCTGGAAAAGGCCCTTCCTTCGGCCATCTGCATGCCCATGGTTTCAATAAAATCGTATCCGACTCCAAAACCCTCGACATAATCGGACTCGTTTGGATTTTTTCCCGGCCAGCTTAGCGCGTAATCGCCGTAATTCCTTCCGACCATCGCATGCCATGTATAGCTGGCGTTGACCACGTTGGGTATCCGCTTCAGGTCTTCAACAAAAGTTCCTTCCGAAGTCGTGATTTTTCCCTCAGCGTAAAACCGAAGTATATTGTCTTTGTCGTAACCCGGTTTTGTCTTTTGGATAAACTGGATCTGTTCATTGACAACAATGACGGAAATAATCAGTATGGCCGACAAAGCGAATTGAAAAATGACCAGGCCTTTTCGCGAGAAGACTTCCGCCAGCGAAGACTGAAATTTTCCTTTTAGAATACTGACTGGCTTGAACCCCGAAAGATAAAATGCCGGATAACTTCCCGAAAGAAGACCGGTTATTAAAGCAATCCCGAATAATACAAACACATTGTGCAAATCAAAATTCAGCTGTATTTCCTTTCCTGTAATTTGATTGAAGGCTGGGAGAAAAACCCATGCGACCAAAATCGCAATCAGCAACGCCATGAAGCAAAGAATGATCGATTCTGTGATGAATTGAATGATTAGCTGCGCGCGGCTTGCTCCCACGACCTTCTTAATGCCAACTTCCTTCATTCTCTTGGAGGCTTTCGCCGTGGACAGGTTCATGAAATTGATGCAGGCAATCGAAAGAATAAAGAGGGCTATGAGGGAAAATAGCCGGACGTATTCCATCTTTCCACCTACGCGAGACCCATGGCTAAACGTATTAGCCAGGTAACTGTCGGCAAAGGGCATGGCGAACGCGGTCCGCGTGGTGTCACTCGTATTTTCCGTTACAATGCCGGCAATTCGCTTATTGAAATCGCTGATATTCGTTCCTTTTTTCAACAGCACGAAATTGTGCGGCCCCGTGTTATTCCAGCTTTTCACCCATGGATAAGCATCCTTCATATATTCAAAAGACAGGACAAAGTCGAATTGCTGCGAGGAATGCAAATTTGGTTCTTCAAATACCCCCGACACAAAAAAATCACGTTCGTGCTGGAAGCGGATCGCCTTTCCAAGCAGCCCCTGTGTTGTCCCGAATAATCTATTCGCCAGCTCATCCGATATGGCAATTGATCTTTTATCGCCCAGTATACTGTCTTTGTCTCCGGCGAGAAGCTTAAATGAAAAAATGTTGAAATAATCCTTGCCCGCATATTGCCCGTATGCCTTAATATCTTTCTCGTTGGCCGAGAGCGTAAATTTCTGAAACCACTCATGTGGGGCGAGTGCGGCGGCATATTCTATTTCGGGCATTCTTGCCTTCAAAACTTCGCCAAGCATTCCGGAAGATTCATCTGATACCGGGCTCTGACCGGGTACCTTTCTATGCTCCATCAACTGGTAAATCCGGTCATCGTTTGCGAAAAACTTGTCGACGCTGATTTCGTCATTTACCCAGAGCCAGATAAGCAGCGTGCATGCGAGTCCTGCAGTGAGACCCAGCATATTCAGCAGGGTAAATTGCCGATCCTTCATCATGTTGCGCCATGCGATTTTGAAATAATTTCTAAGCATATATGTTGATTTACTCAGTTCTCAATTTATTGACTGGGTTAGCGATTGCCGCTTTAATCACATGAAAACTGACAGTCAGCAGCGTGATCAGCAACACGCCAAAGCCCGTGACCGCGAAGATCCACCAGGATAAGTTGGTCCTGTACTCGTATCCGTCAAGCCAGTTATGCGCGGCACAGTAGGCAATTGGTAGGGCGATAAGCGCGGCAATCAGAACAACCATCAGAAAGTCCTGCGTGAGTAATCGCCATATACCGTAGGCCGAAGCGCCCAATACTTTTCGAATGCCGATCTCTTTCGCCCGCTGTTCGGCTACAAAAGACGCCATTCCAAAAATGCCCAGGCAAGATATCAGGATAGCCAGCATCGCAAAAGCGCTTGAGAGTGTACCAATGCGTTGTTCGGAAGCAAAAAGGTGAGCATATTCATCGTCAACAAATGTATATTCAAAAGGAGAGGAGGGGTTCAGCTGTTTGAATATCCGCTCAATCTTGCCGATCGCCCGTGACGGGCTCAATAGCGGATTCAATCTGATCGTGATGTTCGGTCCTATATCAGGCGCCATGAAAAACAATCCGTGCTGAACGGCTTTGTAAGGGGATCCCTTCACCATGTCTTTGATCACTCCGACCACAGTAAATAGTTTGCCATTCCACCTGAGATTTTTGCCAACAGGATGCCGCAGTCCCGTGTACATGACCGCTGCTTCATTCAGGATAACACCCAATTTGTCGCTGGCGAGATCTCGGGAAAAATCACGCCCTTCCACAAATTGCCATCCAACAGCTTTGCCATAATCAGGCGTTACGGCCGTGAGCGCGAATGACTGATTTTGCACGGTAAGGTCTTTGCCTTCCCATTCGAAATGATCGTCAAAATAATTGTTTTCCGTTGCCGAGCTGGATGACCTGGCCATGGCTACGGCACCACCTGATGACAGCACTTCCTTTTGCAGCAAGTCGTATTTTCCATGAAGATCTGAACTAGTCACTGTTATTTGAATCAGCCCAATTCTATTGTAACCCACCGGCCGGTCTTTCGCTAATTGAATCTGGCGATAGACAACAATGGTTCCGGTAATGATCACCATGGATATGATAAACTGCATTGCCAGCAGGCCTTTTCGCAGTGATGGCGCTGAACCCCCTGCTTTAAATACCCCCTTCAAGACCTTCACCGGTTTGAAAGATGAGATATACAGCGCCGGATAGCTCCCAGCGATGAGGGAAGTCACCAGAATGAATATTGTAGCATACAACCAGAACTGTGGATTTGAATAAGGAAACTTGATATTCTTGCTAGCTATTGAATTGAACCAGGGCAGGCTCAAAACAACAAGAAAAATCCCAAGGAAGGAAGCCAGCAGTACCATCAACAGCGCTTCACTCAGGAACTGCTTCACCAATTGGCTCCGCTGCGATCCCATCGTTTTGCGTACACCGACTTCTTTGGCTCTTCTTCCGGCACGCGCTGTGCTAAGGTTCATAAAATTGATGCAAGCGAGCAACAATACAAAAACGCCGATGATGCCAAAAAGCCGGACTATTTGAATCTGGCCGCCGGCCTGCACACCATTCTTCCATTCAGATCGCAGATGCCAATCTTTCATCGGGTGCAGGAAAAGCTGAACCTTACTCCCGGGAGCCTGGTTAGGATTATCTTTTATTTTTGACCAATAAACGTCCTTAATGACACTTGAAATACGCTCGTCAGACATGCCCGGTTGAACGTCAGCATAAACAAAAAAGCTGCTGTTATTCCATTCATTAAGAATGTGCTTCAGATCGGGGTACATAACGATTAACTCGTCGAATGGGCAAAAAAAGTCGACGCCTGAAAAAGAATTATTGATGGGCAGGTCTTCATATACGCCAATGACTTTCAATGGGTATGCGTTGTCGAGCCTGACAACCTTTCCAACTGGATCCATTTTGCCAAAAAGTGATTGCGCGGCCGAATGGCTTAGGAGGATGGAATTAGGATCAGCAAAGCTGGCTGCTGATCCCCGGATGAACTTCTGCGTAAAAATATGCGTGAAATCTTTATCGGCAAATACGCCTGTAACTGACCGGCGGCTCTCGTTAAAACTTACACCATGACTACTTCTTTCCGACGTAAGCGACACATGTCTGAATAGATCGCTGTAGTTCCTTCTTAGCTCGCCCGCCAGTGGAATGGGAAAGTGGTTATTACCGTCTGCAATATATATGTCGCTTTTTGATATTTCCTTCCTTGCGATTTGAGCGATCGTTTTATAATTTTTATTGTATGTGTCAAAATTCACTTCATCCCGGATCCACAAGCCAACGAGAAGAACAACGGCAATGCCGACAGCAAACCCGCTGACATTAATGGTCGAGTGAATCCTGTTTTTAACAAGATGACGCCAGGCAGTTTTTACATAGTTTTTGAACATACCACAGTTTTGTAGTTGAATAATATGCCATTCCATCGCCGAGGCGTTACCTACAAATAGAAAACCAATTCTTTAATCTTTTGATAACCAAAGGAGTCGAGTAGTCAGAGGCTTTTGGAGAGTGTCCGATATCGAACTATGGTGTTTGCAATATGATACAAGATAGTCCTATGGGCATGGCCATTCTTGATGAAAAGCAGTGATAAAAAATCCATTCGCATGCGACTTGATATGATGAATTAGCGTCACCGTGCCGATTTCGGTCGGGGAGTGGGCTGTCAAAGATAAGTTCATCTTTCCGCCATTTTTTACAACCGCACACCCGCTGTTCGAAAACAGACATTCGAGTCCATAAGTTCTAAAGGCATCCAACTGTTATTCAAATAGTTGACGATCTGGCATATCATTGGCTGACCTTCAAAAATCGCCAATCACCATGATCCGAAATTTTTTAAAAGTCGCATTGAGAAACTTCAGTCGGCATACGCTATTTACCCTGATCAATATGATCAGCTTAACGATAGGACTGAGCGCAGCACTGGTGATTTATCTGATTATTCACTTTGATTTTACGTTTGACAAATTTCGTAAGGATGGAGACCGTATCTACCGGGTGGTCACCAATTTCGTGTCCCCGGACTACACCGCGTATAATGCCGGTGTCTGCGGGCCGCTGCCATGGGCAGCAAAAAACGAAGTGGCGGGCCTGGCTGGAATCGCTCCTATTTTTACCTTGTCTCAGCCCAATGTCACAATTCCAAATGCGAATAAACCGTCTGCACGATTCAAGGCCCAGGACGATATTGTCCTTGCTGATAGCGATTATTTTAAAATTTTTCAATACAAGTGGCTGGCCGGTTCGTCAAGTGCGGCACTCTCCGTTTCATACCAGGTGGTGCTGACGTCCGATCAGGCTGCAAAATATTTCCCCGGTATAGGTTATGATCAGATGATCGGTCGGACGGTGACCTACGACAACATCCATGCGACGGTGAGTGGAATCGTCGAAACCATCAAAGAAAATACTGATTTTACCTTTCATGATTTTATTTCATATCCGACTGCCTTTTCCAATCCTGCCCTGAAAATGCAGCTGCGCTTGCAAAACTGGGGAGGAGTCAGTCCGGCTTACCAGCTATTTGTCAAATTAGAAAACCAGTCCGCAAATGCACGAATTGCGCAACAATTGAACACGATAGAGAATAGGAATCTTAAGCAAAGAGCGGATGTCAAAGAAGTATTTGCACTGCAGCCGTTGGCGGATATTCATTTTAATCCTAATTACGGAACTTTCGTCGGTGGGCGTGTGGCCGACAAAACGACCATGCTCGAATTGGGCGGCATCGCGCTTTTCCTGCTGTTGCTCGGTTGTATAAACTTTGTCAACCTTGCAACCGCACAGTCGGCTCAGCGGGCCAAAGAAATTGGCATTCGCAAAACGATGGGGAGTAGCCGCAAACAGCTGATTTTTCAGTTTCTCAGTGAGACTTTTCTCATCACGCTGCTTGCCGAGATCGTTTCAATTGCCATACTGCCTGTTGTGCTTAAGCTTTTCGCCGGGTATATTCCGCAAGGCGTACAGGCTGGTATGATGCTGCAGCCCAATATAATTGGTTTCCTCGTTTTGTTATTGGTCATCGTTAGTGTGGCCTCCGGATTTTATCCGGCGCTCATCGTCTCTGGCTACAAGCCGGTTTCAGCCATCAAAAACCAGGCTGGCGAAGGCGGCAGTAAATCACGTAAAGTAATTCTTCGGAAATCGCTCACAGTGACCCAGTTTGCCATTGCACAATTTTTTATCATGTCAACCATCCTGGTGGCTAAGCAGATCAATTATGCCATTCACAAGGATCTCGGTTTTAAAAAAGATGCCATCGTGATCGTCAACTCACCGATGAAAAACAGGCAGGCAAATCTGAACCGGGAACTGCTGGACAAATTCAGGTCTATTCCGCAGATTGAATTGGTAAGCATGGGTCTTGACGCACCTTCATCTGATAATTCGCAGTCAACCGAAGGATCATTTAGTGACGGGAAAAAGGAGGTCAAGATTGACAACCTGGGTTACAAAGTCGGCGATGAGAACTATATCAAAGTCTACCACATCAAATTGCTGGCAGGCAGGAACCTGGTGGCATCCGATACGTCGAAGGCTTTCCTGATCAATCATACCCTGGCAAAGCTAATGGGCTTCAAAGATCCACATGATGCGGTAGGAAAAGAGATCAGAAACTACCAGGGCAATCAGAATATGCAGATCGTCGGGGTAGTCAGCGACTTTAATCAGGAATCGATTCATGAAGCAATAGCGCCGCTGGCAATCCTGAACAGCACCGATTACAATTATATGGGCACCTTTCATGTTGCCCTGAGACCAGAGACGGTAACTGGAGGGGATTGGAAGGCGGCGATTGCATCGATGAAGAAGGCCTGGAAGCAGGTTTATCCCAATGACGATTTCGACTACCAGTTTTTCGATGAAAGTATTGCAAGGCTATATGCCAGTGAGCAAAAAACCGCAGCCCTACTCGACTGGGCGACAGGATTGTCGATCTTGATCAGCTGCCTGGGATTACTTGGGCTAGCTATATATACAACCAACCAGCGAACCAAAGAGATCGGCGTGCGCAAAGTATTGGGCGCTACAGTCGGCCAGATCGTTGTCTTGCTTTCAAAGGAAATGGCATGCTTGATCTTACTGGCTTTTGTGATCATCAGCCCTTTAGCCTGGTGGGCCATGAATCATTGGATACAGGACTATGCCGACCGCACTTCAATAAGCTGGTGGATATTTGCATTGAGTGGTGGCGGAATGTTGCTGACAGCCTTGTTTACATCGGGTTTTCAGACCGTTAAAGCGGCCTTGTCTAACCCTGTCAACACCCTAAAGTCGGAGTAACGATTCAAACATTTAAACCCAATGCTCAGAAATTATTTTAAAATCGCCTGGCGAAACATCTACCGCCGTAAGCTGGTAAGCGTCATCAATATCGTCGGTCTCTCATTCGGGATCAGCGCATGCCTGGTCATCTTTCTGATCACGAAATTTGAATTAAGCTATGACAAGTTTCACCCCGGCCTCGACCGCATCTACAGGATCACAGGGACCATCCATATGGATGGAACGACGCTGGCAAAATTTTCCGGCAAGAGAGAATCCTCCTGTGGTTGCGCACCTGTGCCGGCGGCCGACGCGCTCAGGCAGGAGGTAACAGGGTTCGAATCGGTCGCTGGCTTTTATATCTACGATGCCGACGTGAAGGCGCCCCAATTTCAGGGCCCGAAATTTTTCTTTAGACCGAAACCCGGAACGGCGCATCCGATTGTCTTTGCGCAACCTGAATATTTTAATATCCTGAAATATCAATGGCTGGCCGGTGATTCTCAAAACGCGCTCAAGGAGCCCTACAACGTGGTACTTACAGCATCAGAAGCCTCGAGATATTTTGGACAGATACAACCACAAGACGTGATAGGCAAGACACTCATCTATGATGACTCAATACAGTTCTCCGTCTCGGGCATTGTGCAGGACTGGGCCGGCAAAAGCGATTTTGATTTCAAAGATTTCCTTTCATGGTCGACGATTACCAGCAGCAATTATCTGAAAGAACGCGTTAGTTATACGGAATGGGGCGGCTGGCCATCGGAAAGTGAAGTATTCGTGAAACTGGCGCCAAATACCAACCTCGGGACCCTAAACACCCAGCTCGTCGGGTTTGCCAAAAAGCATGCGAAGCCCACAATGTTCAAACCGTCGTTGGGTCTTCAAAGGTTATCTGACGTTCATTTCAATCCGGTAATATCAGATGCAACGATCCGAAAAGCAAGTTTACCGGTTCTATTCGGCTTGATGGCCATCGCGGCTTTCATTCTTGTAATCGCAGCAATCAATTTCATCAACCTCGCAACAGCGCAATCCCTGCAAAGAGCAAAGGAAATTGGGATACGAAAAGTTCTCGGGAGCAGCCGAAGAAAACTGGTTATTCAATTCCTTTCAGAAACTTCGCTACTGGCGACCGGGGCCGTGATCCTCTCGATATTAATGATAAATCCACTGCTAAGCCTTCTTTATTCGATCATTCCGCAAGGCGTCACCTTCAAACCCACTGAGACCGGCACCATCATTTTCCTGACGATCCTGACGATCCTGACCTCATTGTTGGCGGGATTCTATCCGTCTAAGGTTTTGTCCTCTTTTCTGCCGGCACTTAGCCTGAAAGGTCAGGTATCGTCTTCAGCTAAAAAGGGATATTTGCGCAGGTCCCTGCTTGTATTCCAATTCACGGTTTCTTTATTGTTCATTATCGGCACCATCGTCGTCGCGAACCAGATCCACTTTATGCTGAATGCGGACTTGGGATTCAACAAAGATGCCATCATCAATATCAAAACGGACGAAACCGAGCCACTATCAAATCGCGATCATTTCGTGCAGAATCTAAAAGCGCTGCCTGGCGTTGCAATGGTGAGCATATCGCAGAATACTCCTTCGTCCGACCGGCAAAGCGGCACTTTCATCAATAAAAAAGGCCAGGATGTCCAGGGCGCGCAGCATATCATGGCCGATGAAAACTTCCTGCCACTTTATGGGATCAGGCTCGTGGCCGGACATAATTATAGACACAGTGATACCATAAACCAATTGTTGATCAACGAATCTGCCGTAAGAATCCTGGGATTTAAGAAGCCAGAAGACGCCTTGGGCCAAATGATCTTTATAGGGACGTCTGACCGGCCAAATTCAAGTCAGACTTTTCCGGTCACAGGCATCATCGCCGATTTTCACTCGACCTCGCTGCGCGATCCTGTCAAGCCATTATTCATCGCACCCGCTCTATCGCTCTCCCACGAAATCAGCGTCAAATTTCCGCCCGGTTCGAGCGCTGAATCGATCAGTTCAACCATCGCTTCCATTGCTCGTAAATGGAAACTCGCATATCCGGAAAGGCCTTTTGAATATGAATTTTTTGATGAATCGATCGGCCGACTTTACGACAATGAGCAAAAAATTTCTTCAATCATTAATCTTGCGATGTGCGCAGCAATCCTCATTTCATGCATGGGTTTGTTCGGTCTGGTGACTTTTACTACGGAACAGCGAACCAAAGAAATTGGTCTCCGCAAGGTTTTGGGCGCCTCGGTCCAGGACATTGTCTTTATGCTTTGCCGTGATTTCGTGCGGCTCGTTGCACTTTCGACTATCATTGCATCGCCGATCGCCTGGTATTTCGCCAATAATTGGCTCCAGGGTTTCCCTTACAGGGTTTCGATTAGTTGGTGGGTATTTATTCTTGCGGGGCTTGCTGCCGTTTCGATAGCGCTTTTCACCGTAAGTTTCCAGACCATCAAAGCTGCGACTGTGAACCCGGTAAAGAGTTTGCGGAGCGAGTGATTTAGTTCATATATTATTAAATAGGGCAATTATGTTCAGAAATTACTTAAAAATCGCCTTTAGAAATCAATGGAAAAACAAGCAGCTTTCCGCCATTAATATAATCGGGCTTGCCGCAGGAATGGCTTGCAGCTTGCTTATCTTTTTGTACGTCAAAGACGAGATCAGCTATGATCGTTTTAACAAGGATTCTGATCGCATATATCGGGTCGTAAAGGATTTCGTAAATGACGACGGATCGAGGTTGCCTGACGCAACCACTCCCCCCGGGCTTGCACCTGCGATGCAGAAGTTGATTCCTGAAATCGAACATGTCACACGAATTTACCCGGGCTGGGGTTTTAAGACCCTGATGCATTACGAGGGTAAACATTTTCTTGAGGAGAGGGTATTCCGCGTGGACAGTAGCTTTTTTGATGTATTCAGTTTTCCTCTCGCCGAAGGCAACGCTGCAACATTGCTCAGCAAACCGAATTCGATTGTTTTGACCAAATCGACGGCTAAGAAATATTTTGGGAACCAGGAAGTCATTGGCAAAGTCATCCAGTCAGACGAACTCGGGAATTTTACCGTTACCGGCGTGGCTCAAGACCCGCCCGAAAATTCTCATTTTCATTTTGATTTCCTCCTTTCCGTTAGGAAGTTTTCGGGCGATATCGACCAGCAATGGGGCTGGTATAATTTCTACACGTACATTAAGCTTCGCCGAAACACCAATATATCGTCAGTTAACCGGAAAATAAAGGCACTCTACGCGAAGAATGTCCCCAAGGGGAAGAATATCTTTTACACCCAGGCTTTGACAGACATTCACCTGGGTTCTGATCTGAAATGGGAAATTGAGCCAAACAGCAGCAGGCTTTATGTTGTCATATTCGGCATTATCGCTTCGTTTGTCATTGTCATCGCTTGCATCAACTATATCAACCTGGTTACGGCTAAGTCGGCCATGCGCGCAAAAGAAATCGGAATCAGGAAAGTTTCGGGCGCAATCAAAGCTTCGCTGATCAAACAATTCCTGATCGAATCCGTAGTAACCGTTCTTGGCGCATTTCTGCTTGCATTGCTGATTTCAAGACTAATGCTTCCTTCCGTGAACCAACTCACGGATAAAAACCTATCTCTTTCTGCGCTGGCTAACCCGACCATGATTGCTGGAATTACTTCGGCTATTCTGGTTGTCGGCCTCTCAGCGGGACTATACCCCGCCATTTACCTTGCTTCATTTAAACCAGTGCAGGTGCTGAAGGGCCTTGCGAAAGGCGAAAGCAGGGTCTTTAACCTTCGCAAGGTTCTTGTCGTATCGCAGTTCGCCATCTCCATTGCGCTAATCATCGGAACCCTGGTCGTCATCCAACAAATCAATTACATTCAAAACACAAACCTCGGACTAAATAAAGATCAGGTCCTGATCATTGGCAACGCCGGTAACCTCTCACCCGCTGAAAGGGACAACCTGCGCACGGAAATGTTAGAAATTCCGGGCGTCAGGCAGGCTGCGACCGCCAATGGAGTAGTCGGAGGTCAGAACTGGACAGCCATGTTGCGCTTAAAGGAATCGCAGACAAGCCAGCTTGTAAACTTCATCGGCGTTAGCTATAAATACCTTGATGTATTAGGAATTCATATCCGGGAAGGGCGAAATTTTTCTCCGGAATTTCCTTCAGATACACTGGGTTTGGGAACCAGAGGGGAAACCGAAAGGATAGCCGGCGGAATCATTCTAAACGAAAAGGCCATCAAAGATCTTGGAATCGGAGAGCCTGCAGCAGGTCGTCTCATTGCCTGGACAAGCAATCAAGATACGACGTGGTACTTGCGAATAGTGGGAGTGACAGACAATTTTCATTTCACGTCTTTTAAAAATGAAATCAAGCCATTTGGTTTTGTCGTGAACCGGGATTGGCAGGATAATTTCACGCTGAAGGTGTCTCCGGCGAACATCCGCTCCACGCTCGCCTCACTGGAACAAAGCTGGAAAAAATTTATGCCTGACAGACCATTCCAATATTCATTCCTTGATGAGACTTTTGCGAACCAGTACCGGTCGGAGCAGCGCTTCAATGCCGTTTTCCTGTACATCACGAGCGTGGCCATTATCATCGCCTGCCTTGGCCTGTTTGGCCTAACCGCGTTTATGGTGGAGAGAAGAACCAGGGAGATTGGTATACGGAAGGTTGTCGGTTCATCGGTGACCAGTATCATGAGGCTGTTGTCGACAGATTTTCTCGTGCTCGTCGCCGTTGCCTTTGCTCTTGCCTGCCCTGCAGCCTGGTATTTTATGAGCAAGTGGCTGCAAAACTTTGCATATCGCGTCCATATCAACTGGTGGTTATTCCCGTTGGCGGGCGCCCTGGCAATATTCATCGCATTGGTGACGATTAGCTTTCAGACTCTCAATGCCGCTGTCGCAAACCCCGTTAAAAGCCTCCGAACGGATGGGTGATGAATCTATTTACATCTAGTGGGTTCTTCTACGCACAGATCAGGCGATGTATCACATAGCGGCAAGATAAAAGCTAATTCAATTAAGTGATACAGTTGGCAATCCATAGCAACCAGACGAATCATTCGATTAACCTGACGATGATTGGGTGATTGGCAATCTTCGACTAACCGAAACATGGAAGGTAAGGCTCAATTCTTTTTTCGTTGCTGAAAAAAGAAAGAACTTTAATGGCAAAACCAAAATGACATGAGGAATGCAATCTTTATAACACTTTTGTCTTTATCATTTATTGTAAACGCGCAGGATGATGCCGGATATAAGCTTCCGCCAAAGGATATTGCTGATATGCTACTTGCAAAGCCCACACCGGATGTTTCTATTGATAGCAAGGGTGATTGGATGTTACTCATCCAGCGAAACTCTTATCCCTCAGTCACAGAACTCGCACAACCCGAATTGCGCATAGCAGGTCTTCGCATAAACCCAAATAATTTTGCGCGCAGCCGCCAAAATTTTCTGGTAAATGATCTGAGTTTGGAAAATCTGCATACGGGTGAGATGTATCAAATCACAAACTTGCCATCACCAATGCTTGCAAGTGCAATAACCTGGAGCCCGTCTGAAAACAAAGTCGCCTTTGTAAATACGGGTCCAGTGAATGTTGATTTATATGTGATTGATATAAAAACCAGGAAGGCCGACAAAATAAATAAAAAGCCATTGAACACGGTTTTAGGAGGATCTTTTTTATGGCTTGATGACCAGACGCTATTGTATAAAACCGCTTTGCAGCCCGCGAGTGCTGCCCCGCCTAAACCGCTTTTGCCAAACGGCCCAGCCATCCAGGAAAATCTTGGGAAAAGTGCGCCGAGTTTCACGTATGAAGATCTTCTCAGAACTCCTTATGACGAATTGTTGTTTGCTTTTTACTCTACTGCTCAATTAGTCAGCAATAGGTCTGGCGTTGAGGCACCTATTGGAAAACCGGCAATTTATTCGTTGCTTGATTTGTCGCCGGATAAAAATTTTTTGCTGCAGCTCATCATTCACAAACCTTTTTCGTATCTCGTACCTGCTAGCGGATTTAATACGATCGTTAATATCACAGATCTGGATGGCAAAGTTATCAAGAATTTGGCAGACCTGCCGTCCACAGAGACCAGGCCAAGCGGTTTTGATAATGTGCAGGACATTCCTTTGTACTATCGCTGGCGTGATGATGAACCCGCAACCATAACCTGGTGCAAGGCACTCGATAGCGGGCTTATCCGCAACAAGATGGAGTATCATGATGCCGTCTACGCGCTTAGCGCCCCTTTTACCGGAGCAGCAAAAATGCTGTTTAAAACAAAAATGCGTTTTTATGGTGTTGTTTGGGGAAATGATCACCTCGCATTGATTAAAGAAGGTTTAAATGGCAAACAAAGGATAAAAACCAGCCTCTACAACCCAACCAGCGGAGATGTGGAAATGCTTTTTGAACGCAATTATACTGATGCATATGACGACCCGGGTGACCCTGTGCTTGTAAAAAATAAATTTGCCAGAAGGGTGATCCAAATAACAGATAACGGGGCCGGAATATTGATGAATAATAGGGAAGGCAGTTCCCCTAAGGGAGACTTACCATTTCTCGCAAAATTTAATCTTGGCACCAAACAGAATGAAATAATCTGGAGGTGTAGAGAGGGCAATTATGAAACTGTAGCCGAAGTACTGGATGCAAATAAATTGATTTTACTGACAAGGAAAGAAAGCCTTCGTGAGGTGCCGAACTATTTCGTGTTGAACCTGGGTGAGCGAATTGCTGAGAAGCCTGTCACTCATTTTGCAAACCCTTATCCTCAACTCGAAGGAGTTAGCAAACAAAAGATTTTTTATAAACGCACTGATGGCGTTAATCTGACAGGCGATCTCTATCTGCCAAAAGATTATGACGCAAAACGAGATGGGCCACTGCCGGTATTTATCATGGCCTATCCTGCAGAATATAATTCAGCCAACGATGCTGCCCAGGTACGCGGCTCAAAAAATCGATTCCCTTTTATATATTGGGGGTCACCTGTTTTTTGGGTGACCAAAGGATACGCGATATTGGATGATGCAGAGATGCCAATTGTGGCTTCGGATACTGCTAGAAAACCGAACGATGATTTTGTAAATCAGTTACGCATGAATGCTGAGGCGGCAATTCATAAATTGGCTGAATTGGGCGTGGGAGACAGCAACCGTGTTGCTGTGAGTGGCCATAGTTACGGCGCATTCATGACCGTCAACCTGCTTGCTCACACGACTCTTTTCAAAGCAGGTATTGCGAGAAGCGGAGCTTATAACCGGACGCTTACTCCTTTTGGTTTTCAGAATGAAGAGCGTACCTATTGGCAGGATCCAAAACTATATTACGATATGAGCCCTTTTAATTTTGCAGACAAAATAAAAACACCTTTGTTGCTTGTGCATGGCGAAATGGATGATAATCCCGGCACTTTCCCGATACAAAGTGAAAGATTGTACAATGCTATAAAGGGACATGGCGGAACTGTAAGATATGTGGTGCTGCCTTATGAAGCGCATGGATACCGCGGTCAGGAAAACCTTCTTCATTTGCTTTATGAGGAAAATGCGTGGCTGGAAAAGTATGTGAAGAATGCTTACAAAAATGATCAGGCTAAAACAACCGGGAGTAAAGCTTTTTAAGGTTTGCATGTCGAGAACCCTAATGTTGCCGATGTTTCCTTGTATTTTGCCGGGTCCACATCAAACCCTTGTACCATTTGACAACCGGAAGCGATTTCCACTAAACATCTGCCAAAATCCTATCAAGTAGATTGAAAATTTCTTCCGTTAAATGAATTGCTGTCCCGTCATTAGCTCCATTTATCAAATACAATCTTTCATTTGAAGTCTCCGGGTAGGGTTAGATCTTGCCCGATTATTTCAGCGATGCAATCTCTGTAGGGGAGGATCTGATGCCTTTTTACAGGATCTCGAATGTTTATGGAGTTTTCTATATATTTCGATTTATTGTTTTTTCTGCGAATGATTTGTAGTGGCAAGGTAAATATGGACCGTTTTATATTTGTCCGCGGCCTATTGGCAGTCCTCGTTCGCGCACTACAGCCCATCAACGGCTCATTTATTAACATCCTGATCATATCTTCCAATTGTTGAGTAAATTCCATCAGCAATGCTAAGACTAACCCTCATTATTCTTTGCCTCTCAATCATCCTCACCAGCTGCGGTAGCAACACTACTCCCGCTGGAAATGTAAAGACAATCGCCAATCCATCCGATTCGATAGTAAAATCTGATACCATCTCAGTTGCAACGTCTTCCGAGCGAGCTGCCGATTTGATTGTAGGAAACGATTGCCGGAATTGTCATAGGGAACGTGAAAAATTGATAGGGCCCGCATTCTCGGAAATCGCCAGGAAATACAATTTATCTGACGTCGATTCATTGGCAGCCAAAGTCATCAGGGGCGGTTCAGGTCACTGGGGACAGACGGCAATGGCGCCCCATCCGGCACTTTCTCTCGACGATGCGAAAGAAATAGTTAAGTTTATACTTAGGTTTAAATAGGATATCTTTTGAAATTTAATCGTTGTTTACCATGAAGATCCGGCTGAAACAAGTAGCATTGATTTCGATTATTGTTGCAACCGTTAGAATTGTGCTATTGATTTTGAACTATTTTAAACTGGGGCGCGATCTGACCAGCCCGCTTATTCCAGTTAGCCTCATGTCAGAAATCAGGCACCCGTATGTCCCGCTTGGCATTACTTCGATCGTTGCCTTAATCATTGCCATTTTTTGTTTTGTCCGAACTCGCTATACATTTACCATAGTTATTTGTATCATAATTTTTATTCTTCCCAATATTTGGAACACGATAAGATAATCAATTTGAAATATGAAAAGAAACATGATCAAAATCATTGCCTCAACGGGCATTTTTGCAGCAATCTTTGTCTGCTTTGCGTATGTCGATAATCAAAACCCTGACAGGAACAATGCGCTTTCCGAAAAAGAAAAAGCCGGGGGCTGGAAGCTTTTATTTGACGGGACCTCAACGAAAGGCTGGCATTTATACAACAGCACGGTGCCTTTTACGGTGTGGAAGGCGCTGAACGGTGAACTGTTGTGCGATCCGCGCGACAGGAAGGGTCCTGGCGACCTGACCACCGATAAGGAATATAAGAACTTCGATTTGAAATTCGACTGGAAGATGCCGAAGGGCGGTAACAGTGGCGTATTTATTAATGTCTTGGAGAGGAAAGATATTCCAACCGGATGGGCGTCTGGGCCGGAATACCAGTTGCTCGATAATTCCAATCCGGATTTTGCCAAACCTCTCAATCGTTCGGGTTGCATATTCGGAATCGATCCGCAAAAAAACCCGGCAAAAAGCAATGCTGCGGATGCCTGGAACCATTCAGAGATCAGGCAAAGAAACGGCAAGGTGCAATTCTACCTGAACGGAGTCTTAACGGTAGAAGAAGATTTCAATTCGAAATCGTGGGCGGAGAGAGTAGCAAACTCTCACTTTAAAACTTATCCGGAATATGGCAAGCATACCAGCGGCCATATTGCTTTGCAGGATTGGTCTACGGGGGTGTCGTTTAGAAATATTAAAATAAGAGAACTATAGGTTGCATCCATCAAAACTAAACTGCAGCGAAAACCAAAACTTGACTTATGAAATTCCTTATCCTGTTTGCGTCGGTGTCGATCATGTCGGCAATCCAAGGTCAGGCCACCACTAAACGACCTGGTGGCAAAGACAGGCTACAGCAGATGAAAGATTCGATGGACAGCGGAGCACTTGCGAAAGTGTCAATGGAAGCAAACTTTCGCGGAGGCGATGACGCGTGGATTAATTATCTGAGGAATGCGATGCGCTATCCTGACGATGCAATAAGAAACAAGATTGAAGGAATTGTCGTGGTGCGATTCATCATTGACACGAGCGGAAACGTCATTGACGTGCACACAACCAGTGGCCCGCAAGATGGCGGCCTTCGGGAGGAAGCAGAACGCGTGATACGGGAAAGCAGCGGCAAATGGGAGCCTGCAGTTCAGAATAGCAGGTATGTTAAGCAATACTTAAGGCAGGCTCTGACTTTTAAACTACCTATTAGATAAATGGACGAAGATCAAGAAGCTCATTAGCCGGCCTGCAAGCACTATTCAAAGCCCACAATTGTTTTATATTTGCTCTTCACCACAGATCGTATGAAAAACACTTACACCTTTCTTTTTTTCCTCTGTTTTTTAACTGGTTATTCTTGTTATAGTCAAAATGACACGATCCCCAATACGCTTCTTTGGAGGATTAGTGGCAACGGACTGCAGAAGCCATCTTACTTGTACGGGACGATGCATCTTACTGACGACAGGCTATTCAATCTTGGTGATTCTTTATTGCGGGCAATTGAAATATCTGATGGTTTTGCAATGGAAATAAGCCCAGATGATTTTTCTCTTTTTCTTGCTGATTTTGTAAAGAAATCAATAATAAAAAATCAGGAATATGTCAAGGATATTTTAAGTAAAAAAGAATATGAAAAATTCAGGACAGCGCTTTCAAAAAAGTTCAATAAAGCAGCTAACGACATTACAACACAAGATATTTTTCTGGAAAAGAATAAATGGATCAATGAGAGTTTTCGAAAGGGGAAAAATCCCGATATTCTTGATGCATACCTTCTTGATCTTGCACGCAGGCAGGGGAAATGGTTAGGCGGGGTAGAAGATGTAGCAGACCAGGAAGGCCTACTGAGTGACATGGTAGATGAATCGGATATCAGACAAATTGCGTCGGGTAATGGAACTGGTTCGCGGGCAGGACTGAACACTTTTGTAAATGCATATGTCAATAGCGATCTGAATGCTATTGAAAAAATGATGAACCTTAACGACAGCGCTTATAATGATGCTTTGCTTGTCAAACGCAATAAGAAAATGACATTAAGGATGGACAGCCTGGGTCATATCCGCTCAATGGTTTTCGCTGTTGGCGCAGCCCATCTCCCTGGGCAAACCGGGTTGGTTGTTCTCCTGCGAAAGAAAGGATTTAATGTCGAACCGGTCTTTTACTCAAAAAAAATAAAACGCGAAGACTACAAATTGAAGGAAGTGGAAATCCCATGGGTTGATGTTATCGATCCGAACGGATATTACAAAGTGATGATGCCCGGAAAACCAAGCGATATCTCGATGTTTGGCATGGTAAATATGAAATTCTGTTTTAACATTTTCACCAGCGCTGCATACATGGTTGCAAGCTTTAATATACCTTATAATGCAAAAGGAGTTGATAGTCTTATGGGAGTTTTCGCCGCTGCTGTTTTTAAAGACCGGCAGATGGCCAATGCAAAAAGTGTATCCATTAGCGGCATTTCAGGTAAGGAAATGGAGAAAAATGACTTGGAAGGATATCGTCATGGATATATGCTTTACAAAAATAGTGTGCTATACTTAACGGTTGCTTTTTCAAATAGCAACAACCCGAAATCTTTGCAGGAAATAAGCAAATTTCTTGCATCATATCAGCCTACTGAAAATGTGATCGCCGAAACTCCGAGCCTACATACTTTTTCGGATCCAGTCTTTGCTTATAGTATCGAATTGCCATCGGCACCCCAACCAGCAGACGAGTTAGGCGACACGACTGATAAATCAATAAGGCATAACTTGAAAATCTGTGTCGATCATCAAACAGGCGCCTATTTTATGATAAGTGTAAATGAGACAAAACCGGGTTACGACATACAAAATGACAGCTTAACACTTGCTAATATATTTGAAAGCGTGAAAGGGAAGTTTATGACAGTTTCTCACGACACAACCTACGTTAAGGATCATCGTCGTATTCTTGAGTGCGAAGGTTCGATGAAAAAAGTAAATCTTGATGTAAAGTCAATTTATGAAATGAGAGGGAATAGATGGTATGCGGTTTTAGGGGTTTATGCACCAGGCAAACTTAATCCAACGGTTGATAAAGTGCTTCACTCGTTTCAGTTGCTGACTTATCAACCGACAATATGGCGAAACGAAAACCCCAAGGACTCGATATTCAGCCTCTGGTCACCTTCTAAAATAATTTATTTAAGCAAGGGTATGAATGATAGCAATCGGTTTAATCGCTATGAAACATATGACAGTGTACGGTCAAATACCTATGATATAGTATCAGAACGCTTTGGAAAATATTATTGGGAACAAAATGACAGTGCATTTTGGGCGAGCTTTGTAAGTAACGATATTTTTGACAATTACACATTGCTTTCTCAAAAAAGAGTGCACAATGGAAAACTTGAGGGAATTGAGATTGAAAAAGAGCAAAAAGGATCTTCGCAAGTTTTGCGCAAGCGGGTTTTACTTTATGGCGATTCTACTTATACGCTAAGCACCAGACAGCCAGAATCAGAAATCCATGAGAGGGACGTTGACCGCTTTTTTGAAGAGTTCATGTTGAAAAATGATCCCCCACCTACGCATGTTTTGCAGTCAAAGGCAAAAGTATTGTTGGACGATCTTTCATCACAAGACTCTGCCACGCGGGAGTCTGCATCCGAAAACCTTAGCACTGCCGTATTTGCGCCACCTGAAATTCCCTTGCTCTGCCAGGCCGTTCTTAAAACCTATACAACCCCTGAGGATAACAGCATCAACGCAGATATTGCCGAAAAGCTAATTGATATGCATGATACCACGTTCCTTGCGTTTGCAAGAGAAGAATATCTGGTGACCAAGGATCAGGCTGTGAAAAATGCTTTGCTAGACATTATCAGCTCTTTTAAAACTGTCGAAAATTTTAAATTGATGCGGGAGTTGCTGCGCAAATCACCTCCATCGGCAGATCCTTCATACACATTTAGAAATAACCTTGAAGATAGCTTTTCCCTTACAGTTACGACCTTGTATCCTTCGATACTAGCTTTACTGCTGGATACGACGATGGTTTACCCGGTGCTCGGGGTTTCTTCTTTTCTCCTTGATAGTAATAGAATTTTTATAGGGATGTTCAGACCATATGAATCGACAATACTTGAGTTTGCTGCGAAACGCTATGCGGCACTAAAAGCAGACAGCAGTAGCTATTTGGGGGATGATGATGCCTTGGAAAGTATTTTGGAAAAATTCAATGACAAGCCGTCGAATGACATGTTAAGGAAATGGCTCTTGATCAATAGAAATTACCTACGCATGGAATGTGTGCGCTCCTTATTGCTCAACCGGCAGCCTCTACGTTTGCCTCCGTTAATGAAGCTTGCGAAGGATAATTGGTTTCGTGCTGACTTGTACAAAGAGCTCGCGAAATATAACAACCTGGCTCTTTTCCCAAAACAGTATTTATCGCAATCGCAGATTGCGAAGAGCCTGGTATACGGTTTATATTCTGACGAAGATGACGATGATGCTATTCCTGATGCAGTCATGCCTGTTTTGCAGAAAACTGCATTATTCAAAGGGAAATTGGCCAAATTTTATTTCTTTAAATTGGTATTTAACCAGAATCAGGATGAAGAACATTATAAGTTATCGTGCGTTGGACCCTTTAGTACGAACCAGGCAGATATGTCGGTAAAAGAGGCTTTCGGTGAAGTCTATGAAAAAGAGGCATTTGACTCCGCGAACTTAAGGGGACAAGCCGGATCA
>Ga0070731_10001476_pt1 | contig 24270 bp, 16 predicted proteins | sample Coa_R1_2_FD_66448 | JGI IMG/M metagenome (GOLD analysis project Ga0070731, IMG submission 66448) | Surface soil microbial communities from Centralia Pennsylvania, which are recovering from an underground coalmine fire - Coalmine... | ecosystem: Environmental > Terrestrial > Soil > Unclassified ... | reverse complement strand
ATCATTCACAACCCGGAAGTGAACGATCAGATTCGCAACATGGGTATTCAGATCATTTCACCCAAGCCCACCGACGAGGAACTGGCGCGATTGAAGTCTGGTGACGCCGTGATCATTCCCGCGTTCGGCACCGAAGTGGGCACGCGCAAAAAGATCGAGGAGAAGGGTTGCAAAATCGTCGACACCACCTGCGGCGACGTGATGAGCGTATGGAAACGCGTCCGGCAATACTCCAAGGAAAACGTCACGAGCATCATCCACGGAAAAGCCAAGCACGAAGAAACCAAGGCGACTACTTCGCAAGCACGCGCTTACGGGAGCGGTCATTATCTGGTCGTTTTCACACTGGCCGAGACGGACTACGTGTGCAATTACATTTTGAACGGCGGAAACAAAAACGAGTTCCTTGAAAAATTCAAAGGTGCGTATTCCGCCGGATTCGATCCCGATGCTCATCTCAAAGCCGTGGGAGTGGCAAATCAAACCACGATGTTACGCGGCGAAACCGAAGAAGTGCAGCGCCGCATCAAGAACGCCATGATTGAAAAATATGGCGAGGCTGAGATCGGAAACCATTTTCGCTTCTTCGACACCATTTGCGGCGCCACGCAGGACCGCCAGGACGCTTTGCAAAAACTGCTGCGTGAGCCGATGGACCTGCTGATCGTGATCGGAGGCTACAATTCCTCCAATACTTCACATCTCGCGGAGATGGGTGAGGCGCAGCTCCCGACGTATTTCATCAAGAACGCCGCAAAGATGGTTTCGGACAAATTGATCGTCCATTACGACCAGCACAAGCATCAGGAAGTGGAAACACCGAACTGGCTGCCATCCGGCAAAGTGACCGTCGGCGTGACCGCTGGCGCTTCGTGTCCGAACAATCTGATTGAAGACACGATCCGTCGTCTGTTCGAGCTGCGCGGAATCTCCGTGCAGCACCTGCTGGCGAATTGAGGAGTTTGAACTCCCTACCCTTTCACAAATTCGGGCACCCCAAATTCAATCGCCGTCCCGGTTTCTAGCAGGCTCTTCAAGCTGCTGATCACCGCCGGCCAGCCGTTGTTCACGCCCTGGAACTTATTCGGATCTTTCTCGATGTCCTCAGACAACAGGTTCTCGTGGATCAAACGCAACTTTACCATCGCTCCCATGGGAGTTAGCTCATACGTCACCCGCGAAAGACTTTGGCGCTTTCTGGCGACTTCCGGCTTGTCCTTCGGATTCCATGTATAGACGAGCTTTCGATTCGGCTCGCAGACCAGAATCTTACCCGCGTGATCGCCGTGTTGCTCCATGCCTTTTGGCGGCAGAATGCGCACAGTACCACCGGCCTTCAGTTCCATCTCGACGCGAAAACCAAACCAATACTTCTCGCTGAAATCACCGCTGGTGAGCGCTTCCCAAAGTTTCTCGGGTGTCGTGCGAATGAACGTCGCATAAACGAATTCCTGTGTCTCCATAACGTGCCTTTCTTTCTTGGTTAATTAAATTCCTCCGGCCACTGGCGGGTTTCCTCCAGCGATTCGCCCGTTTCGAGCAGGCTCTTAAGGCTCGACAAAATCGACGGCCAACCATCGGCGACTGATTCGATGAATTTCGAACCGGCCTTGTCCATCTCGTGAATAATTGTTAGCTTGACCGAAGGGCCTTTCTTTTCGATTTCGCAGGTCATGCGCGAATAACCCTCCGCGCGCATCTCGGGAACGAATTCATTCCGCCACTTCAAAACCAACCGCCGCGGCGGATCGATTTCCAACACCTCCCCGCTGTCGCAGGTGCCGCCGTCCGGTTTTACCAGCCGCCAGCTCGCGCCTTTCTTCCATTTCGATTCCTGAATCGTGCCGTAGAAAAACTGTTTGTTGAATTTAGGCGTCGTCAGCGCTTTCCATAACTTCTCCGGCGCCGTGCGGATGTAAATCACGTAAACGAATTTGCTCTTGGCCATAATCAATCTTTCTTGCGTTCGAGACCCTTCTTCAAATCGCTCAACGCCTGCAGGCGATGACGCTCGTACTTCCCGATCCAGCGCTCGTAGATCTCGTGCAACGGTACCGGGTTCAGGTAATGCAGTTTCTCCCGCCCGCGCCACACGGTCGCCACCAGGTTGGCTGCTTCGAGCAAAGACAGGTGCTTCGTCACCGCCTGTCGGGTCATGTCGAGATGTCCGCACAATTGCGTCAATGTCTGTCCGTTATTTTTGTGCAGCACATCCAATAATTTCCGCCGGCTCTCATCGGCCAACGCCTTGAACACTGCATCCATCTCAATCCATTATATGCAACCATTTGGTTGCATGTCAACTGCGAAAACAACGTCATCGTCATAGCGCATATGAAAATCATTTCGTGGCCGTCAGCAGTCCATCCACAATTTGCCCGATGTCCATCCCCGCCGGGTGTCCCGCCTGCACGATTTTGCCGTCCTTGTCGATGATATAAGTCGTCGGTACTCCGGTGACGCGAAACGTCTTTGTCGGCGTCGCCATCCAACCGCCATCCCCTGCCCACACGTTAAACGTGTTGGTCCAACCGTGTTTTTGAATGTGCTGCTGGACCTGCGCGATCGTGTCATCGATACTCAACGGAACGATCGCCACCTTCTCTTTCCAGTCCGGATGATCCTGTCGCAGCGTCTGCAGGTGCGCCATCGGCTCCTGGCACGGCCCGCACCACGTCGCCCAGAAATCCAGTACCACCACCTTGCCGCGCAGATCCGAAAGTTTCATTCTCTGTTCGCCTTCGAGTGTGGTGAACTCGATTTCCGGCGCCGCTGTGTGCGGTGGCAGCGTGCCATTCTCGCCCACATAATTCTCAAAATTCATCGTCGCAAGCGTGTTTGCATCGACAATTCCCTCCGGAAATTCCTGCCAATGAATGCCCTGTTCAATCTTCCACTCGCCGTTGAACCTCTGGAGCGCGGGCGCAGCCATTACATAAGTGCCCGACAACGAAGTTCCGGTTTTTGACTTGCCCGGCGATTTCACATCCAGTGTGAGTTTAAATTGGCTCGCCATCATGCCATCGAGCGAGCTTGCATTGCGCGGGCCCTGACTGCGCCCGACTGTCGCTTTTTCGATCTGGATATCGGCGTCCTTCAGGTCAATGCCGGAATCCTCCATTTGTTTCAAAAGGCCTTGAGCGATGACCATCTGCTGTTCCACCTGTGGGCCAACTTGCTTGTCCAGGTCCGCGCGCGATGCCCCAACAGCCTGGCCGGACGATTGCAGAAATTTCCAGGCCAGATCACTGGTCATGAGTGCTCCCTGCTCGTAAATGTTCGGATCGCGTTCGCGAATAAAATGAATCAACACATCGCCTAGCTTCAGCAGCGCGGGATCGTCCGCTCCCGTGAATCCCTGGTTATCCGTTGCCTTGCTGGCGAGTGCCACCTCGCGCGCGATAGCTTCACCTCCGGCGTTCGTCGGGAACGACTCCCACTGGATGCCGCCATAAGTCCGCCAGCCGTTTGAAAATTTTATCAATCCGTGCACCTCAAGTTTAAAGTCGCCCCCGTCCGAATGATTTGTAATGAAATCAGGCGTCAGCGTAATCTCCAGTTTATCCGCCCGCGGCAGGCTTTGGTTTTCGTCCTGAAGCGCGGGATAACGAATAGCACCGATACGGTCCGGCTCAGAAACGCGCAGATTCAGATTGCCCTTGCTGAAATCAAAATTGAGCGACTTTGCCCTGGCTAAAAGCTGTTCGGCGCTGGATTCAACTTTCTGCGACTGCTGCTCTACTATCTTGTCGATGGCCTTGCCTAGATTTGCGTTATTTGCCAGCGCATTCGACGACGCAGCTGCCTTCCAATCGTCGGGAGTTGCTACCAGCGCTTCGGCAAACTTGGCGGGGTCTTGATTTCTCAACAATTGCACCACCGCGTTGCTCATCGCGGAAAAATCGCTGTTGGTATCAGCCGGCTCTCCAAATACATTCAGCACCGCTGCCCCGGCAAAAAACAGCAGCCACATTGTGGATATTCCAGACAGGCGCAAGCCATAGCGAAAGAATTCGGAAGTCTTCATGGCTCAATTATTCTCGGTCAGGCGAAACCTGGAGACAAGGGCAAAACGGCAGGTGTCCCTCCAATCCGGCTCCGCGCCCGACAAGCTGACCCAAACGTGACTTGCCTGGATTTGGCCTGACCAGGTGCGACTCGGTGCGACTGGATTGGACTTTTGGTTTGACCAGGTTGGATTTGGCCGGACGCGGTCGGACCCAATGGCCGGAGAATGAGAATGTAAAAGTCATATCTTGGTCGGAAGGACTCGGATTTACTCGGATTTACCCGGAGGAGCTCGAAATAACTTGAGGTAAAGCCCTTGGGGCGATGGTCTCTTGGTCTGCTCGTCGCGTCGTCACGTAGCGAAGTGAAGACGGATTTATTTTTAAAATAGGCTTTATCCACTGATATCCACCTTTATCCAGTGATAGCCCCCGGATCGCGGCTGTGTCGCCGACTGGCAGTCGGCAGACTGCAAAACTGTATTTGGTCCTTGGAGCTTCTCTGGTGCTTGGATGTTGGACGCTTGGAGCTTTATGCATGGCGCCGGCGACCAATCATTGACAACTGATAAATTCAGTCTCATCCCACCCTTTTACCACAAACGCGCATTCTTGTAATTCCCCCCGGGGGATTTTCGCCATTTTTTTGAAAATATTTTTTCAAAGTCGCAATCTATTGATCGGCAACAGCTTTGTCGCGCATGGTTAGGCCGAAACCTCCGAAAACGCGAATTTGAAAAGCCGCTCGCTCTGGAAACCTATCCTTTCAATAGCACTTCTTTTTGCCCTGGCAAATATATAGGTGGCGTGGTTTCCGCCTCTAAACTCGGATTTCGGGCTGCTTTCGGATTTCGCATCCTCGGCTTTCGGATTTCTCCCTCATCTACGCAAAATTCCTTGTCCACGCAGTCCGAGACCGCACAATGCTCACGATGCTCACACCCGCCTCCACTCGGCAAAGCAACCGGGACCTCATTTTCCTGGCTGCAATTCTCGCCGCGGGAATCGTTTCCTTCGAGCTCTGGATGGCGACTACCAACCACTGCAACAGCCGCGATCAGCATCTCGGAGGAGCTGTCGCGTATGCTAAAGGTCACATCGACCTGCTCCGCCCGATGTTGCTCGGCTTTACGGTGAACGGAACACCCACACCCCTGGAATTTCCGATCTGGCAGGCTTTGACAGCCGTATTGATGAAATGCTTCGGCCTCTGGTGCGGCTGGGGCAATGCTGTGTCCCTGCTCTTCTTTTTCAGCTCACTATGGCCACTGTTTGATTTATGCCGTCGTGTGAACTCATCACGGGTCGGATGGTGGGCATTGCTGTTCACCCTGGCACAGCCCTTGAGTTGGGTTATTGGCGGCCAGGCCGGTGGAGATAGCACAGCCTGGGCGTTCGCTGTCTGGTTCATTTACGCCGCTTATCGGACGATGAACGAAGGAAAATGGAGTTGGTGGTTCTTCTCCATTTGCGCCGGCGGCCTGAGCGCAATGACCAAGGCTCCGTTTTTCATGGCCGCCGGCCTGGCGGCTTTTTTTTGGTTATTGCTGCATCACCGTCGTTCCGGGCGAGCCTGGTTCTTTTTGGTGTCGGCGGGGATCGTCAGCACACTGCTTTTCCTCGCCTGGAACTTTCATTGTCACCGGGTTTATGCCGAGGCCGAATTCTCCACCATGAACCTGGATCCGCTCGATAAGAGCAGCAGTGTCAACCAATGGTACTTTGGCTCCCTGGCCTACCGTTTGAATCTGCATAACTGGCTGCGCGGCGGCTGGCACCTCGGGTCTTACGTTTTAAACGGTTTCGCATTCGTCCTCTTGATCCTCATTGCGACCCGGGTCAGGAAATCAATCGAGGCGTGGCTTTGGCTGCTGAGCGCGGTCTGCTGCACGCTGGTATTTCCGGAATTAATCTGGGAACACACACATTATTTTTTCATTTTTGCCCCGGCCACTGCGTGGTTGTGTGCGCTGGCCGCTGCCGAAATGGAGCAAGCCATCCGGGAGCACCTCCCGATTTCAACCCCGGTCAGGACGGCGATTCTCCTGGTGACCTTCGCGTTTTCCCTGGCGGCGGCATTCATGATTGTGCACGTCAACATCTTCTTTGACCCCTATCCAGCCGAGATCGCGCAATTGATCAGGGAACACACCGCGCCCGCTGAAAAAATTGTGGTCTGGGGTCCGGCCTGGGGCGACCCCTTCCTGAAGGCGGACCGGCAGGGATTTACCGGCGGCCTGAGCCTTGACGCCAATGATTGGATGAATGATCCGCTCAAACGCAAACGACTGAAGGAATTGGGTTACACCAAGATCGTGCTGATCAATCCCTCCCCGTTTGTCGTCGCCCTGTCAGCAGTGACGGGTAAGCACGGTGACAAGCTGGTAAACCTGCACGAACATCTCCCCGCTGTCGCGAAGAACTGGCCCGTCGTCTTCGATTCCCCGCAACTGTTGATTGCTCAAATCGTTGATTCTTCCACCCAATAAGAATCCATCCCAAATTCGGTGACAAACCGGAATTCCGCGGCTACCGTCTTCAGCCAATCCCAATTGACTATGAACGATAAACTCCACGGAAAAGTCGCACTCATCACGGGAGCCAGCGCTGGCATCGGACAGGCGTGTGCGCGGGCTCTCGCCGGCGAAGGCGCGAACCTCGTCGTCACCGCCCGGCGCAAGCAACGCCTCACGCAGTTGAAAAAAGAAATCGAAGCCACCGGCGGACAGGCGGTCATTGTCGTTGGTGATGCGCGCAAAGAAATCACTGCCAAAGCCGCAGTCAAAGCCGCGCTGAAGGCCTTTGGACGCATCGACATCCTCATCAACAACACCGGCGTCGGCAATTACAAGAACCTCGTTGATACCGAAGCCGCCGATTACGACGAAATGATGGACACGAATGTGCGCTCCACCTTCCTGTTCACGCGCCACACGGTCCCCGTGATGCTCAAGCAAAAATCCGGAACGATTCTGGTAATTTCCTCCATGGCCGGCCTTTACGGTTTCGCCGGCGAAGCCGTGTATTGCGCAACCAAGTTCGCGCAGGTCGGTTTCGCGCAGGCGCTCGACCGCGAATTACGCCCGAGTGGCATCAAAGTAGGCGCAATTTGTCCCGGCGGCACCAAAACCGAATTCGCGCTCGGTAAAGGTCGCACCACCAAATCTGTAGCCGAGTCCAGCATGCTCGAAGCGGAGGATGTCGCCGGTGTGGTCCTGATGGCCTGCACTCAATCCGCCAAATCCCGCATCATCGAAGTCCAAATGCGCACCATGTCCGAATCCTTGGCATAACGAAATCGTCCTCGATTATGAAAATCCTCTTCATCGGCGGCACCGGCAACATCAGCAAAGCTTGCGCGGAACTCGCCGTTGCCCGCGGTTACGACGTCACCCTCCTCAACCGCGGAAAAGTCGGCACCGTGCCCGGCACCCGGCAGATCGTTGCAGACATGGCCGACACCGCAGCCATCACCTCCGCGCTTGGCAGCCAACGCTGGGATGTTGTGGCGGATTTTATCATTTTCACACCGGAACAACTGGAGCAGCGCTTGAATCTCTTCCGCGGCCGCGTCGGCCAGTTCATCTTCATCAGCAGCGCCAGCGCCTATCAGAGACCCGTCACGCATTATCTCGTCACCGAATCCACGCCGCTCGCCAATCCGTTCTGGGATTATTCCCGAAACAAAATCGCCTGCGAAGACCGCCTGTTGCGCGCGTTGCGCGAAGAGAATTTCCCGAGCACCGTCGTCCGCCCATCCTGGACCTACGGCGACGGCGTTGTTCCCCTGGCCGTATCCGTCCACGGTAAATATTTCACCGGCGTGGATCGCTTGCGCAAAGGCAAACCCATGATTGTCCCCGGCGACGGTTCGTCGCTCTGGGCCATGACGCACAACACCGATTTCGCGCGTGGGTTCGTCGGCCTGCTCGGCAACCCCGCCACCATCGGCCACGCCTTTCACATCACGTCGGACGAAGTTTTGTCCTGGGACCAGATTTATCAGCTCGTCGCCGATGCAGCCGGCGTCAGAGACCTGAAACTCGTCCACATCGCCAGTGATTTCATCAGCTCCTGCATTCCGGAAATGAAAGGCGGCCTCACCGGCGATAAAGCCTGCTCCGTGGTCATGGACAACACCAAGATAAAGCGCTTCGTCCCTGATTTTGTTGCAACCACCAAACTCCGCGACGGCGTCGCCAAAAGCATCGCCTGGTTCGACGCCGACCCTGCGCGCCAGATCATTGACCACGAAGCCAACGCCAGGTGGGACAAATTGATCGCCACCTACCAACGCGGCCTCGACGCGGCGAAACGCGAATTCGGACAATAGCTTCTCTGTCGGAAAATGGCTCTACCGTTCGGGAACAGATGACGGGCGTTTGGTCATCCGTACTCGTGCATCTTGACAGACTTCAAGGATCTGGGTAAAAGCAAAAATCACCAAGGCTGTATAAACCGAACGACATTTATGTCGGAAAACAGGAGGATCACAAATGCAAAATCAAAATTATGACAAACCAGTTTGGATTGAAATCGGTCACAAAGATGCCGCACGGCCGAGACGGAACGGGCGTTGGACTCACGCAATCCCGGTGATGTTGGCGGGAGCGTTGCTGACGTTGGGTTCCGCCACGCACCTGTCAGCGCAGAATTTGTATGTGGCGAACTGGTTCTCTCCGGGAGATATCTATGAATTTACACCCGGTGGCTCTCAAAGCACTTTTTACTCCGGCGGATTGGGTGAGCCCGAAGGATTGGCCTTTGACAGTTCGGGGAACCTGTTTGTGGCTGATTCTTTGGATGGCAATATTGACAAAATCACTTCCGGCGGATCCTTGAGTACTTTTGCCTCGGGCCTGGGTGACGAAAATTCACTGGCCTTCAACAGCGCCGGAAATCTTTTTGCGGCGGATTATACCGACGGCAATATCTATGAATTCACGCCGGGCGGATCCCGCAGTACCTTTGCCATGGGTCTGAGCAAACCCGGCGGCCTGGCCTTTAACACCAGCGGCATCTTGTTCGCATCCGACACAAGCGGCAGCATCTATGAATACACGCCCGGCGGCTCCCGCACTACCTTCGTTTCCGGACTGGCAAATCCGTACGCCATGGCCTTCAACAGCGCTGGGAACCTGTTTGTTGGGTACGGCGGGAGCGGCCTCGGCCAGGGTGGGGTTGTTGAAATCACGCCCGGTGGAATCAAAACCACTATTGCGACGGGGTTGTATGACCCCAATTATCTGGCCTTCGACAGCGCCGGAAATCTGTTTGTAGCCGACGACGGCAGCGGCAACGTGATCAAGATCACTCCCGGTGGTACGGAGAGCACGTTCGCTTCCGGCCTGGGCAACGCAACGGGATTGGCTTTTCAAGGGCTGACTTTGCCGGTGCCCGAGCCTTCGGTCACTGTCATGACACTCGGTGCCCTTGCTGCCGTAAGGTTATTCATGCGGCGGCGGGCGGGTTAATCCGGGAATTCGGACAATAGTCTAGGCAAAAACGGTTGCGTCGTAAAATAGGGCGCTGCAGGCTCATTCCCATGACAGCATCCACATTGTCCCGCCGCAAATTCATCCGCCGCTCTGCCGTCGCCACCATTAGCTTTCCCTTTGTCAGTTCGCTCACGTCCGCCGCACTCGCCGCTGACGAACCCCGCAAGCTGGGCTTCGCGCTTGTAGGCCTTGGCGGTCTGAGCACTGGACAACTCGGCCCTGCTTTACAAAAAACTCAACACTGCCGCCTCGCCGCCATCGTCACCGGCACGCCCTCCAAAATCCCCGTGTGGCAGGCCAAGTACAACATTCCCGACAAAAGCGTTTACAACTACGACACCATGGAGCACATGGCCGACAACCCGGACATTGATGTCGTTTACGTAGTGACTCCAAACGCGCTGCACGCCGAGCACACCATCAAGGCCGCCAAAGCCGGTAAACACGTCCTGTGCGAAAAACCAATGGAAGCCACAACCGAAAAATGCCAGCAGATGATTGACGAAGTTAAAAAAGCCGGTCGGATGCTCGCGATCGGATATCGCTGCCAGTTCGAACCAAACCACCTGGAATGCCGCCGCCTCGCGACGGAAAAAGTGTTCGGTGAATTGAAAACCATCGAAGGAGGTTTCAGCCGCTCCATCACTGCGACCGAGTGGCGCGTGAAGAAGGCTCTGGCCGGCGGCGGGCCATTGATGGACGTCGGCATTTACGCGCTGCAAACCTGTCGTTTCGTCAGCGCCCAGGAGCCAACTGAAGTCACGGCAAAGTTCGGACCAGTCACCGACCCGGACAAATTCAAAGAAGTCGAAGAGAGCGTTAAATGGGAAATGACGTTCCGCAGCGGTCTCAAGACAACCTGCCGAACCAATTACGAGAAAGGCGATGCGAACGAATTCACGGTAACCGCGGAGAAAGGATCGTTCGGATTGAAACCCGCCTACGGCTACGGCGGCGTCCGTGGCACTCGCAGCGACGGACAGGACATACATCTGAACAGCCTGAACCAGTTCGCTGCGGAGATGGACGACTTCGCGCAATGCATCCTGAACAAAAAGCCGAGCAAAGTTTCCGGCGAAGAAGGTTTGCGCGACGTCAAGATCATGATGGCAATTTATGAATCCGCGCGGACAGGTAAGACTGTCAAGCTGGCTTAAGAAACCCAACTAACCGCTGCTTTTCTTCTGGCGGGTGCGGGTTCGTGAGAAGGCTTGTCACAGCATTGATTCCATGCCATCAAACGGCATCGCCTATGCCAACACCTCCTCTCAACCGCAGGCACTTTCTAAAGACCACCGTCCTCGCCAGCGCCAGCGTGTCGCTGGCGCAATTGACTCCCCAGCTGGTTCGAGGCGCTGAAAACCCCGCGGCTGCGACTCCTTCGTGGATAGACCGGCCAATGCGTTGGGCGCAACTCGCGCTCGTCGAAGATGATCCCGGTAAATTCGATTTAAACTTCTGGCTCGATTATTTCCAACGCACGAAGTCAGACGGCGTCTGCCTCAGCGGCGGCGGATGCGTCGCGTTTTATCCCACAAAAGTTCCATTCCATCATCGCAGCGCATGGCTCGGTGATCGCGACGTACTCGGCGAACTCATCTCAGGCTGTCGCAAACTTGGCATGGTCGTCCTCGTCCGCACGGACCCACACGCGACCTATGATGACGCAGCCGAAGCGCATCCGGATTGGATCGCGGTGGACTCAAGCGGAAACAAACGCCGCCACTGGGCATCGCCGGAAATGTGGGTAACGTGCGGACTCGGTCCCTACAATTTCGACTTCATGACCGACGTGAAGAAAGAAATCATGTCACGTTACCACGTGGACGGGATTTTCATCAATCGTTGGGACGGATCTGGAATGTGCTATTGCGAGCACTGCGTCCAAAACTTCAAAGCCGCAACCGGTCTCAATCTGCCGCGAACGGATGATCCGCAGGACCCGACCCGGCGCGCCTATATTCTCTGGCGCGAGGAACGGCTCTTCGAACTCTGGCAGACTTGGGACCACGCCATTCGTGAAATCAATCCTGATTCGTGCGTCATTCCCAACACTGGTGGTTTGGGCGGCCCGCTTGACATGAAAAAAGTCGGTGAACTTGCGCCAATGCTGGTCGCCGACCGCCAGGCACGCCGCGGACTCATGGCGCCTTGGGCGATTGGCCTCAGCGCCAAGGAATATCGCGCTACGCTTGGCTCCAAGCCTGCCGTCGGCATGTTCAGCGTCGGCGTGGAGGAAGTGTATCGCTGGAAGGACTCGGTGCAGAATGCGAATGAGATTCGCCTGTGGTCCGCCGACCTCATCGCGAACGGCATGCGCCCATGGTTCATTAAATTCGGTGCTGTGCTGCGCGACGAGCGCTGGCTGAAACCGGTTGAGGAAATTTTCCAACGGCACGCCCGCTGGGAAAAATACCTCCGCAACGAGCGACCGCTCGCGCGTGTCGGCGTCGTCTATTCGCAGCAAACCGCCCGCTTTGTCGGCAATCACAATGACGACCACCTCAACGGCTGGTATCAGGCGTTGATCGAAGCCCGTATTCCGTTCGAACTCGTGCATGAAAATCTCCTGGATGCGGCGCACGTAAGTCAGTTTAAAACGCTCATTCTGCCAAACGTCGTTGCGCTATCTGACGCACAATGCGCGCAGATTCGAGACTTCGTTGAACGTGGCGGAAGCGTGGTTGCAACACACGAAACAAGCTTGTGCAATGAAGTGGGCGTAAGGCGAAAGAATTTCGGCCTGGCGGACCTGTACGCGGTGAACTTCTCCGGTAAGATCGAGCCAAGAATGCAAAACGCTTATTTGCGGCTGGAACACGAAACCACGCACGTCCATCCGCTGCTGAAGGGACTGGAGGACGCGCCGCGAATCATCCACGGCGTTTCGCGCATTGAAGTCGAGCCCCGCGAGAACTTCCCGCCGATGCCGCTCACGTTGATCCCGAGTTATCCGGATTTGCCCATGGAGAAAGTCTATCCGCGCATCGACAAGACCGACACTGCGCAGATATTCCTGCGCGAGTTTACCGCAGCTGATGGGAAAACACCCGGCCGCATCGTTTACTTTCCCTGGGACATCGACCGCACATTCTGGGAGATATTGGCCGTGGACCATTTCAAATTGCTTCGCAATACTGTCGAGTGGGCAACGAATGAAGAACCTACCGTGACCGTGACTGGCTCGGGAGTTCTCGACGTGACCGTGTGGAAACAAAAGAACTCAATCACCGTTCATCTCGTGAACCTCACGAATCCGATGCTGATGAAAGGTCCGGTACGGGAGTTAATCCCAGTTGGCGAACAGCAGGTTCATATCCGTTTGCCGAACGGAGCAACTGCAAAAAAAGTTCATCTGCTGGCCGCTGAGAAAACGCCACACTTTCAAAACAAACGTTCCGAACTCACGGTTACCGTCCCCTCAATTCTCGATCATGAAGTTGTGGCAATAGATACCTAAGCACGACTCAACCGAATACTTCAGGATTCACGCAATTCGGTGGATGCCGGCCCGCGCACACGGCCAGCAGGTTATCTACTGCGATCATTCCCATCTTCGTACGTGTGCCGATCGTCGCGCTGCCGAGATGCGGGGCAAGCACGACGTTCTCCAACTCAGCAAGTCCCTGCGTGAGTTGCGGCTCGTGCTCGAACACGTCAAGCGCCGCGCCGGCGATGCGTTTTGTTTGCAACGCACGCACCAGAGCGGCTTCGTCAATCACGGCGCCCCGTGCCGTATTGATCACGAAGGCACTCGGCTTCATCAATTCAAATTGTGATTCGCCAAGCAGATGGTGAGTTTCGGAATTATAAGCGACGTGCAATGAAACAAAATCAGCTTGCCGGAGCACTTCTTCAAAACCCACGCGCGTCGCGTGAATGTCGGATGTTTCGGACTCTGCACTTCGCTTCCAATAAATCACACGCATTCCAAACGCCTGCGCGCGCCGCGCAACCGCCTGTCCGATGCGTCCGAATCCAATAATTCCCAGCGTCGCACCACTCACGTCCACACCGAGCAATTGCAACGGTTCCCAACCACTCCATTTGCGCGCCCGGACGATACGTTCCCCTTCCCCCACCCTGCGCGCCACAGCCAGCAACAAGGCAAACGTCATGTCCGCCGTTGCATCGGTCAGGACACCGGGTGTATTGGTGACAGGAATTTTGCGCGCGATAGCCGCTGCAACATCAATGTTGTTGAAGCCAACACCGAAATTCGCGACGACCTTCAGGCCAGGACATGCATCAAGCAATTCAGCATCAACCCGGTCAAGGATGGTGCAAAGTAGTGCGTCGCGGTCTTTCGCGCCGGCAATTACTTCTGTTTTTGTAGCCACGCGATCTTCGCGATGCCATGATAGATCGGTTCCGCGTTTGAGCCGCTCCATGACGGTTGGCGGCAACTCGCGTGTAAGAAAGACTCGTGGCTTCATCTCGTGGGAATCATTCCTGGAAACACATACGCCTGCAACATCACGAGCAGCCCCATCAGGGCAGCGAGCGCAAGGCTGTGCCAGAACACAGAGCGCAACACAGTCCCCGCATCCGGGCTGTCCGCGCGCCCACCGGTGGCGACGCTGGCTACAACAATGCTTTGAGCATCAATCATTTTGCCCATGACACCACCAGAGCTGTTGGATGCGGCAGTGAGAATCGGTGAGAGCGCGAGTTGCTGAGCGGTGACCTGCTGCAGATTTCCGAAAAGAACATTCGACGAAGTATCACTTCCGGTAAGCGCTACACCAAGCCAGCCGATCAGCGGCGAAAAAAATGGGAAAAGAAAACCACTCGCGGCCAGTGTGAGGCCAAGGGTGCTGTCAGTTCCGCTGTAACGTGTCGTGTAACCAAGCGCGAGCATCAGCGCAATGGTGAGCAGCGAAAGGCGAACACGAGAAATCGTGCGAATGTAGACTTGCAATATGCGCTTCGGCCCCAACCCAAGGCAGGCACCGCTGAGAATCCCGGCGCATAGCAACGCCGTGCCGGTGGCAGAGAGCGCGTTGAAAGAAAAGATGGCGTCTTCAGGTGCTGGAGCTTTCACTACCGGCGGCACACGCAGCACCGCACGATGAAGCACCGGAATCTGAATACCCGGTGCAAAAAAGTTATTCAGCACGTCTTTCACCTTCGGCAATCCCCACACAAAGACGCACATAGAAAGAAGAACCCATGGTAACCAGGCTTTCCAGGCCGAACCAGGAGCGGTTGAGGTTTCTGTAGCAACAATTTCATTTGCACGCGGCGCGGGTTGTTCGTCTTTTGGCTTCCAAAACTTCAGCAGCGCCATGAGCGCCAACATGGACACAACCGAACTGGCCATATCCACAAGCCAGGGGCCGTGATAATTGCTGACCAGGAACTGGGTTGCACCGAAGCATAGCCCCGTAACGAAGCATGCGGGCCATACGGCCGTCATGCCAGTCCACCCGACCTGAGCGACGATCAACCAAAACGGAACAATAAAAGAAAAAATGGGAAGCTGCCGGCCCACCATGGCACTCAACAGGTGGATATCGAGGCCCGTGACTTTGTTCAACGTGACGATTGGAATTCCGACGGAGCCGAAGGCGACGGGTGCGGTATTTCCTATGAGTGCGAGCTTTGCGGCTTCGAGCGGACGAAAGCCCACTCCGATTAACAACGCTCCTGTGATCGCCACCGGCGCACCAAATCCAGCAGCACCTTCGACAAATGCACCGAAACAGAACGCAATCAGCAACGCCTGAATTCGGCGATCACGCGAGACACCAGACAACTGGTTTTGCAGCACGGCAAATTGCCCACTTTCAACACTCAGATCGTAAACGAAAATTGCGTTCAGAAGAATCCAGCCGATCGGAAATAAACCGAACGCAGCGCCGAAAATCGCCGCGGCCAGCGTGAGTTGCGCCGGCATTCGATAGACCGCGATCGCAATGAGTACAGCAACGAGCAATCCCGCCAGCGCCGCAAAATGCGCGCGCACGCGCCCGAGTCCAAGAAGACCAAGCAACGTAACGACTGGCAGGACCGCGACGAGCGCCGATACACCAACGCTGCCAAGCGGCGCATAATTTTGCGACCACGTCATTGTGGTTTGGGATGAGCCACCCAGACCGTTTGCGTTCCTAACTCGCCCTTACCCATTTCCGTGACGCGTCCAAACGCATCCAACGCCAGGGTGAAGCAAGGTGGAGCAGGCCGTGATGAAGCGGAAGCGAGAGCATCACGAAGGAATTTTAAATCTTTAAATAAATGCGCGGCACGGAAACCCGGCCGATGATCCTGCGCGATGATTTTTGGACCGAGATTCACGAGTTGCCAGCTTCCGGCCGCGCCACCACCGCACGCTTCCACCACGAGCTTTCGATCCATGCCAAGTTTCTCCGCAACTTGAAATGCCTCGACGGCCGCCAGCAAATTGACGCCGCAAAGTAATTGATTCACAAGCTTGAGCGATTGCCCGCTGCCAATCGGACCAGCGTGAACAATTTTCTTCCCCATAACGTTCAGAAGCGGACGAACAAACTCCAAATCCTCAAGACCCGAGCCGACCATGAACGTCAGTGTACCGTCCCGCGCGCCGATGTCACCACCGGTCACAGGCGCATCGACAAATCTCAGGCCAACTTTGCCGAGTTCCTGCGTGATCGCTTTCGCTTCAACAGGCCCAATCGTGCTGTGATCCATTATGAGAGCGTCCTGGGCGGCAAGTTTTTTCAGATTGCGCTCTGGCGCGAACAAAATTGACCGGAGCGCCGGACCATCCGTGACACAAGAGCAAATGACCTGACTGCCATTCAGCGCATCTTCCACAGTTCCTGCGATGGTGCAACCGTGCGATCCGGCGAGTTCCAGTCCCGGACTGGACGGCGTGCGATTCCAGATCGTGACGCGGTAGCCCGCTTTCGCCAGATTGCTCGCCATGGCCGCACCCATGGTGCCGGCACCGAGCCAGGCAATCTTTGTGTCATTCGAAGTGATGGATTTCATCGTTGGTATGTGTCCGTGCTGGTTTTTGTATTCGGACAATTCACACCCGGACAGGAAAAGACAAGGATTTTCTCCGGGATTCCTGAAACAGAGGTCGAGTTGCGAAGCCTCGCGCCTGCGGACGCTGTCTGAGTCCCAAAATCCGACTTTTCAGTCCTTAGTTGATGTAGCGGGAGGACTGACTGGAAGAATGAGAGTGAAGGTAGCTCCTTGACCCGTTCCGGTGCTGGAAGCGACAAGGTCACCGCCCATTTCTTTGGCCGCCAGCGCGCCGCTGTGGAGACCGAAACCGTGCCCATCCTTGCGCGTGGTAAATCCATGGCCGAAAATGCGCGTCAGATTCTCCGGCGGTATGCCAATGCCGTTGTCGGTGACCGAGATTTTAATACTGCCCTCGCCGTTAGCAACACGCAGAGTGATTTGCTTGTCTTCGCGACCGGAATCGTCGCACGCGTACTTGGCGTTGCGAATGAGATTCACCAGAATTTGCAGAACCTTGTGTTTGTCGGTCATGACGGGCGGAGTCTCAGAGAATTCGCGGACGAGCTTGACCCGGTGCCGGCTGATGGCGCCGTCGTTCATACGTATCGCGTCTTCCACCAGGTCGGTGATTTTGAGCAGTTCCAGAACGCCCAGCGACTTTGCGTAGTTCTGCTGCATTGATACGATTTCCTTGATATGAGCAACGTTCGATTCCAGGGACTTGACCTCGTCCATAATCTCGTCACGCTGACGCTCCAGGGTTGAGGCGAGGTTGGTAAGAAATCCCGGGATCTGTTTTCCTTTGGCGTCGTTCAAGAAGAAATTTCCGAGATCCGTCTCGTGCTCGCGAATGAGTGCAGCAAGCCGCGCGACGCTGGTCACCTTCGAATCCCGCGTCTTTTCGGCGATGAGCGTGCTCGCCACGTTGATGCTATTCAGAACGTTGCCCACGTTATGAAGAACACTGGTGGCAATTTCGGCCATACCCGCCTGGCGGGATGATTCCACCAGTCGCTTGTGAAGTTCCGCGAGCTTTTCCTCCGCTAGTTTCCGTTGCGTGACATCAAGCAAAATTCCCTGAGAACCGATAATTTTTCCGTGGGCTCCGTAAACGGGGGATTTGACGACGTGCAGGTATTCCCTTTTGCCGCTGTTGGCGGGTTGATGTTCCTCGACTTCAATCGTCGCCCCCGTCTCCATAATGGTACGGTGATGGCCTTGACCTTCATTGAAGACCTTCGTGGCGTCGGGCTCTTCTCCAGTTTTCTTGTAGATTTGAGCTGCACTGACTTCCAGAGGAGTTTTGCCGAGCATTTCTTCAGAACTGAGGCCATGCAGTTCGCAAAGCCATGAATTAACAAGGACATAACGGCCTTCTGCATTTTTCCGAAAGACCCCGGCGGGCAATTGCTCGACGAGTGAATGATACAAGGCTTGCGATTCACGCAACGCGTTCTCGGCATTCTGGCGTTCGTTGATTTCGGCGGTCAACTCGCGCGTGCGCTCAGCGACGAGTTTTTCGATACTGGAGTTGGTGAATTCCAGGGACGCCTGACGTTGAGCCACACTAAGCATTTCTGCCAGACTCTGGCGGATCGAGAGCAGCAGGAATGCGTCTTCAAATAAAACCCATCCCGCATGTTCCACCCAGCGCCAATAGGAGGCTGTCACAACGCCGAAAACGGACTGCGGCCATAGAATTCCGCGCAACATGTGATCGAGCGCGACGACAACCGTCGCCGAAAGCAGCACTTTACGGTCGCGATAGAACGCGAGCATGGCCAGGGAACCGAACACGTGAAAATGGGTCTCGATACGGCCACCCGTAAGGTGGATGAAGAGTGCCGAAAAAAGCATCTGCGCGGCGCCAATGACTTGGCGCGTCAAAGCCTCCCCTGGCATTTTCCAGGCGAGGAAAACGGGAAGACTGGCAATGGCTCCCCCAACCAGGATGCCGGCCCAGACGTGGATATGAATTTGACTGGTGGCACCAATCCAGGTCCGTGGAGAAATCCAGATGGCGGCAACAATTGCGGCCAGCCATTGGAACACCATCAGCCTGGCGAACAGCCGGTCGTTTCTTTGGTAGATCGCTAATCGCGATTGCCGAAACAATTCTTCCGCTCGTGCGGATTCGGCTGGGTGGGATTCTTGATTTGTGTTCATTGAGTGGAGGTTGATTAAGGCGAGGAGCCTGAGAGAAGCGAGCAACCATAGACGGACGTTCGGACCCGGCTGGAAAGTTTATGTTGAACGATCGATTCCACGGCACTTCGTCCGGGGTTGTCGCCCTCATGACCCCGCGAAATCGTGATACCGCCTTGAAACAGGAGATTTCCGCGCGCATCGTAGAGCACCGTATACCCCGAAGTCTCCGCGTGAAAACGCTGGCATTCGATGCCGTCATCGTCGCAGTGAACTGTAATTCCGGGAATGCCGGCGGCTCGGCGCCACAATACACTATTGGTCCAGTCAGAGTCAGTGCCCGGCGGTTTGACGAACCACATTTGCGTGTCGAGTTGACCCCGGCAGTTTGAGACAAGCCGTTCCAATTCACTCAGGCTCGCTTGCGTACACGGACAGCGCGGATGAGCGAACATGACCAATGTGGGTCGATTGGAATCCAGCAATATTCTGGTGTTCGCAGGCCATGTTGCTGGACTGGTCACCTCCGGTCCGGGCAAATTCGAATACCGGAGAAGCGCCAGCATTCCGGCACAAATTGCCAAAGTCCAGACACCAGTCATGGCGCGGACAGGCCAGGATGTCCGACCGCTCGCTGGATTGTGCGAAGCAGAGGCTTCAGTCTTTCCACCCGATAACACCCCTCCCGGTTGAACGCATGGGTTCAAGGTGTTTAAGAAAAGTTTAGAATTTCGGGTCTAGGAATTGGACGTCGACAGGCACTAATGTCTGTTTCCGGGCATGACGCAGCCCTCCTCGGTGACCCCGCAACGCCGGGGAGCAACCTTTGCTGCTGACCGGCTGGAAGGCGGTGCACCTTCGTTTGCTCGTTTTTATGGAGTGGGATTCCATGTTATGCCTCCTCGGGAGCAAGCCTCTGGCCAAAACGACTCTTAAAAGTGACTTTTTGCAATCCGGAATCAGGCAAGTGGAGCTGGAACCGGCCTTTTGCTGAATCCGGCGAAGTATTGCAGAATCTGATCGCGCCACTTTGCGGAATCGGCCACTTGAATGGCCAGGCGATCGGCGACTTCCTTGTGCCGGCGCGAATCAATTTTGCCCTCCAACGACCCCCACGTTTGCTGCAACGCAGCCGCCTGCTTGGCGCCCTCGTAATATCTCGCGCAAAGTTCATCCCATAAAATCCGTCCAGACTTCGTTTTGTAATCCCAGGCACAGCGATGAAACCACAGGAGCAGCTTTTCCGGGCATTGGTTGATGTCGTCGAACCTGTCGCACGCAGCCGGAAAATATTGTTCCACAGCCCGGTCACCTTGTTTCGTACGATTGAAGCCAATGCCGTCAGCCGACGCCTGATGATAATACGTCGCCGTCCAATCGGGTCTGGGCGCGCGATCATTCCACGGCATCGGTGCGTAATGATCTCCGCCAATCATGTGGTGCAATCCCAGCGGCATTGTGTAGTTCACAAATGTCTCGCGCGAGGACATCATCATCTCACAGATCGTCGCCACGGTTTTGTTGTCGTTGCCGAAAGTCATGCGCGTCCACTCTTCCGCGATTTTGCCAGCGGACAAATCCGGATTCCACGCCAGCCGGCCAAACGCGTACCAGTTGGACTGACAAAAATGATGCCCGCACCAGTTCGCGTCGAGGCCGGGGTTGGTGACCGAAACCATCCCTGTGAGGTTGCTCGGATTCACTTTCCCGGCGAGCACTTTCGCGACGGTTGATCCCTGCCCTTTCGCGTAGGTGTCCGATTGGAGGAATTCCTCCCACATCGTGCCGAGATACACGAGATGTTTGGCCTGGCCCAGATATTCCTGCGACGCCTGAACCTCCGCAATGACAGGAGTGTTTTTCATCGCGCCGAACAACGCGTGAAACGGTTCACGCGGCTGAAAATCCAGCGGACCGTTCTTCACTTGAATCGCCACGTTGGGACGAAACTGGCCGTCAAGCCGCGTGAACTCGATATAGGCGCGTTTGGTGCGATCCGGATCAATGTCCTGGTCGTACACGAATGCACGCCAGATCACGTTGCCTTTATGCGGGGCTAACGCATCGGCGAGCACGTTCGCGCCTTGAGCATGAGTGCGGCCGTAAGTTTTCGGGCCGGGCTGTCCTTCGGAGTCGGCCTTGACGAGAAAACCGCCGAAGTCGGGTATGTGCTGGTAAATCTCGTCGGCCTTGGCCTTCCACCAATCGATCACGCTCTGGTCCAGCGGATCGGCGCTTTTCAGCCCGCCAAGCCGCACCGGCGCGGCAAAGTTCGCGGACAAATACATGCGCACGCCAAATGGACGCCACATATCCGCCAGCGCGGCGACCTTTGGCAGATACTCCGCGTTCATGTAGCGGACTTCGGCATTGACGTTGTTAATGACTGTGCCGTTGATTCCAATGGCTGCATTGGCACGCGCGAAATCGGTGTAGCGCGGGTTGAGTTTTCCCGGCAGTTCATTCCATTGCCACAACGATTTCCCGGCGTAGCCCCGCTCGATCGATCCGTTAAGATTGTCCCACTGGTTCAGCAATCGAAGCTGGAGCGCGGGCCGCTCAACAATGTCAAGCACGTCAAGCGGCTGGCCGGTCTGCATCAGACGGAGAAAATGGAAAGCGCCGTAGAGCGAACCCATTTCGCCGTTGGAAGCGATCACCGTCACATGGTTTCTCGCAAAGTGAGTTGTGAGGATGACGAAACCTTCGTCGCCGGCAGCACCCAAATCATTCACCAAATTCAAATCGCGGACGAAACTGGAATTTTTCGGCGTGCCGACAATGACGCTGCCGTTCTGCAGACCTTTGTCTTTCCGTAGCACGACGCTCCCCTGCCCCAGCATGGCGTTGGCCGCAGAAACCAGCTCATCGCGAATGATGCCACAGGTGGTCGAAGTGCCATCCACGCGAATGTCGCGCACAAAACGACGATATTGCGCGGTAGCCTGGCCTGGCGGCACGTATCGGAGCCAGAGTTTATAACCGTCTTCATCCGGTGGCGCTACGGCCGCGTGTCCAACGGTTGGGTAACCTCCCACAGCTAGGCCAGCGATGCTCGCGACGCCCGCCGCTACAAACTCGCGCCGGTTTATTCTCATCCTCCGAGTTTAGTAACGATGCCCCGTCTTTGAGAATGGATAAGAATCTAAACTGACGCTTTCGGGAGCGCCCAGGTTCTGGATCTATACAACCGAGACCGCCTCCTACGGCCCCAGTTGGATCTGCAGTCGGTAGAATCCCGGCGGCACACTGATGTTGTTGGTCACATTCACGATGCCGTTTTTGGACGAGATGGGACTGCCGAGTGGTGTCCACGAGGATAGCGTGAGGTTGGTTTCAGTTTGCACCTGGTAACTCTGGCCGAGCATCGCCTGGAACGTCAGGATGTCCTGGTTGCCGTTGAGGGCAATACTCAACGGCGGCGGGGCCACAACATTCAGCGTGCCGTTCACAAAGCTGTTCGCGTAATTGCCCTGCGAGAAGGTCCCGCCTGTCGGAGCGCTGGGCACGATGGGATAGCCTCCCACTCCCGCGGCTGCAGGCGCGCCCGTGCTCGCCAGGGTCACAGAGCCCACCGTCTCCGAGTTCTGCAAACCGGACGCTGTGAATTCATTGCCGGCAAATGTCAGCGACTCTCCGACAATCTTGTTCGTGTTATCGGCCATGATCGTCAATGAGGCTTTGTTCACCGTCAGGGCTCCATTGAAATAGTTGATGGAATAATTGTTCGGGTCAAATGTGCCGCCGGTTGCCGCGCTGGGCACGATGTTGTACGGAGAACCGGCAACTGATGCCGTCGCAGGCGCACCCAAAGAGGTCAGCGTCACAGAACCCACGGTTTCGGAGTTCTGCAATCCCGCCGGCGTAAACTCCGTTCCCGTGAACGTGAAGACCTGGCCGTAGATCTTGGTCTGATTCTTGGCCGTAATTCCCAGGTTCGCGGGACCAACGCTAAGCTGCGCGCCCGTGTAACTGATGTTGTAATTCGTCAGGCCGGCGTCGCCAACGGCATTGTTGATCGTGATCGCATAGGGCGACCCGGCGACGTTCGCAGTCGGAGCGGCACCCGGGCTCGACAAGGTCGCACTGGTCACGACATCGCCGTTCACCAGCCCGGAGGCGGTGAATTCGGTACCGGCAAAAGTATACGTCTGCCCATAGGTCTTGGTGATATTGGTGGCAGTGACGGTGAGTGGCGCCTTTTGCACATTGATGAGGACGTTACTGCTGGCACTTACGAATGTCGAAGGATCGGTTGGGACGAAGGTGACCGAAAGCAACTGGTTGGAGCCTGAGTTAAGAACCGTGCCCGAAACAGGGGTATAATTGAAGACCCCCGGGACGTTGGTGCCATTCCAGGTTGCAGTGGCGTTCAGTTGTGAGCCGCCGAGCGCAGTGCCATAGACAATGTCCGCCGGATTCGCCCAGGCGATTTGAGGCACAAGTTTCACGACCGTAATGCTCAAAGCCGCAGTGTTCTGATTCACCGTCCAAACTGCCAGCGGCGAGAGATTGGTCGTGGTAAAACTACCGGACGACGAGCCGTAGGTCATGATGTTGTAGGTATTGCCAACCGACGGCAAATAGCCGCCGTTGAACACGGATTTCAAGGTGCCCGCCAAACCAGCCGCGCCCGCGAGAACATTTGAGCCGTAATTGTTCAACGCCTTGATCCCAAAGTTCAACGTGCCTCCAGCCAGATTGTGAGTGCCAGACAGATTCAGAATACCGGCATTGAAAGTGACTGTACCGGTGTTGGTGAAATTGTCGCTGATGTTGGCCGTGCCCGTAACTGCGACGTTCAGTTGACCGCCGTTGTTGAAGGTATGGGTGCCGCCGAAACTGCCTTCGCTCACATTGGTGGCCAGATTGATGATTCCAGTCGGGGCATTGCTGATGACGGAACCATTGCCATCGTTAACCGTCGTGGCTGTCCAATTCAATGTGCCGGTGTTGATCACTTGTCCGCCATTGTTAAGGGAGAAGCTGTTACTGAACGAGCCGCCATTAAACTGCACCAGGTTGGTCACGATGGTGCCCCCGCTCCACGTGAACGGCCCGCTGACCGTTACCGGATTGCTGCCCGCAAGTATTCCGCCGCCGCTCAGGTTGAGCACCGGGAAAATCAGGCTGGTCGTGTTGTTGAAATTGACGGTGCCGCCGGTGATGTCGACAATCGCAGTGCCCAATACCGAAGACGCCGTAAAATTGACCACGCCGCCGCCACCAAGCCAGACGCCCGCGCCCGAAATAGTGGCGCCAGCGATCATCGAGAACGTCCCGGAGCCGAATTCATTCGTGGTTCCGGAAGCCACCGTGATGGAGCCGGTCTCAGTTCCGCCACCCGACAGATTCAGAGTGCCGCCGCTAATGGCGACCGTGCCGGAGCTGTTGAAGATCTCGCTGATGTTGGCTGTGCCTGGAACCGTGACATTGAGTTGACCGGCATTGTTGAATGTCCGGGTACCTCCGAAGCTGCCTTCACTGAGATTAACGGTCAGATTAAAGGTTCCGGCCGGAGCGTTGCTGATGAGAGAACCGTTGCCATCGTCCAGCGTTGTGGCCGTCCAATTCAGTGAACCGGCGTTGACCAGTTGTCCGCCGTTGTTAAGGGACATGCTTCCACTGACGCTTCCCCCAACGAACTGCAACAGATTTGTCAA
>Ga0070731_10001475_pt1 | contig 24280 bp, 26 predicted proteins | sample Coa_R1_2_FD_66448 | JGI IMG/M metagenome (GOLD analysis project Ga0070731, IMG submission 66448) | Surface soil microbial communities from Centralia Pennsylvania, which are recovering from an underground coalmine fire - Coalmine... | ecosystem: Environmental > Terrestrial > Soil > Unclassified ... | reverse complement strand
GTCACCGACTTGGAGGTCGCATACTCAGCAAACGCTCCGTAACAACAGCCGAACACCAGGTCACCCGGTTTGAACTGCGTTACGTTCTTACCGACCGCTTCCACCTCGCCGGCCACATCCACGCCGGGCCGTTTGAGCTTCGGCTTGCCCAGTCCGAGCAGCAGACGCATGATGAATGGTCCGCCCTTCATCAATTTCCAGTCCAGCGGATTGATAGAAGCCGCGCGGACCTTGATCAGGACCTCATCGTGCCCAGGAACAGGCTTCTCGACTTCTCGACATTCGAGGATGTCGGGTGAACCGAAGTGCTGATAGACAATGGCTTTCATAGCTTCCAATCGACTGCGGATCGGTTTACATACTTGCCACTGGTGGGGTTTTCGATTGCACGGTGGCGAGAGCCAACAAACGTAGCTTTCAGAATCGCTCCAAGACAATGTACACGTTGTAAGCGTAAGGAGCCACTGGAGAGGCGCCGGATGCCGTCATGTTGGAAAATGTAATCGGTGTATTAGCTTTGGCTCGAAAGAAATATGTCACCGAGGCCAAAGCGTCGGTCAGGGTCCCCACAACAGGAACACAAGTATTAAAGTAAGGAAACAAACCTCCTCCGGCGCCGGTCTGAATGGTTCCACTGTCGGCGGTAAAGCGTAGAAAGGGGCAGAAAGAGTTGCTCACGTCGGGGACCTGCGGATTGCCAGCGTTAGTGACAACCACCTCGCCGAAGATACTCGCGCCGAAGAGGCCGTCGCTCGCGGAAGTAAAGACCGTGGTCTGTGGAATCGCGCCGGTTTGTTTCAGGAAATTGAAGGCCTTTACAATCGTGGCACTCTTTGGAAGGGCACTGGGCTGTTCCTCAGCGGGGGAGCGCATGGCCACAAACAACGAAAGTCCAAGTACCCATAACGTCGTCGCTTTCATTTCAGATTAACCTCCTCGTGATTGTAACAGCCTAAGAATCGCGATTTATCGACGCGAGGTGCTCCAAAGCGTCCAGATGGCGTCCACAGCTCCCACATCGCCGTTCACCTCCGATTCGACGGCGTTGTAGAGACATTATCGTCCGGACTAACCGGCGACTAGCTCCCGCAGCCCGCTCCCCGCGTTTGCCCACGCGCAACTTCGGGTTCGCCGACTGCCCGCTCACAGTGCAGCGGTCCGGCGAACCGCGCGTTACGGTAAATCCACATGGAAGCAGCCCAGCGTGAAGGCAAAGGGGAACGGTCCGGGATCGCTGGTTCGATATAGCCCGTCGAAGAACACGATCGCACGGTTCGGAATCTGCTCGTCAAACTGAAAAGATGGCTTCCATGGCCCTGAGTGCCACCCGCGGTCGTCGGCGGTCATGATCTGCATCGGGGAACTCCATTCGGCAAGCATTCGCAACGGGCGCTCTGCTCTGCACCACCATAAACCGGTCTCCGGCGGTGCTGGGCCCTTCCCGACCCAAACGCGTGAGAAGATAGCGTCGAATCCAATTCCCCTCTGACGAACGCAGAAATCGAACATCTTCATTTCCGGCGGCGCAAAGACAACGTGTTCGCTCCAGCCGCGCCCGTCGTCACTCTCTGCATAACCTTGGATAAGATAATCTTCGCGGTTCGATCCGGCCACATACCACATTCTCCATTTACCATCGTGATAGATTAGGTTTGGTTCGTATACGCTTCCGTGCTCCCAGTCTTCCTTCGCGGTAAAAGCTGGTTCGGGTTGATCGACCCACCTCTCCCCATCCCATTCCAGAAAGCCGATTGTGTATGGGCCCCAAAGGTTCTCTGCTGCGCCGGCGTAGTAGATCCGTTCGACCCATATCCCTTTGGTGGGGTCCCATCCCCTCGCATACGATGGGCAGTGCCGCCCCCCGTTGCCATCCCACGCTCTGCTACGCTGCCGTCCTGAGATCGGCGCCAACTCTCCCGTCGTGCCACGAGTGAGTTTCCAACCAGTCGCTGACAGCGGTACTCCCGTGGCTAGCGACGCGCTGTAGATCTCCGTGGCTCCGAATCCTCCAGGCTGGCCCGCCAGATACATCCACCACTGCTTGTTTCTTTGGACAATACTTGAGTCAACTAGTTCCACCCCGTCCGACCCAGTGGAAACATCGCGTGGATCGAAAATCTTCAATTCAGCTCCCGACACGGGTTTTCTGGAGAGGTTCATTTTCTGATAAGGCAAACCATTTTATCCAAAACGTGAGCCTCCAAGGATGGCCGGTGCGGCCATGTGGACAAGCTGCATTCCGGGTGACGCGCAACGAGGTAATCCCCGACGCGACGCTGGTGGAGGTGACGCCTATACGGCCATCCGGTTAACAGACGACGCCGTTTTCGTCAATATCGGAAGGCGACTTGTGCGGTGCGCAACGACGGTGATTCCGGTGTGCGCGATAAGGCGCTGCTGCGGCTGGAGGGCAAGGAGTATATAGTCAAAGATGGCGATGCGGTGGTTATTCGCCACAGTTAGTGGAGGTCGGAATTGCTGCGCGGCGTGCTCGCTCTTCTGTGTGCGGCGCTATGGCTGGGAGCGGTGGACCGTCCCAAAGAGATCCGCGCTATGGTGGATGCCGCCCCAGTTGCGCCGTCCGAACTCGCCGCCGATATCCTGATTCGTATCGTGGAATCGGGCCGAGTCTCGGACCCGGCGTGGAAGCTGGAACTGCTGGACCAGGCGTTCCGCACGGCGGGCGGCGCGAAATATCCGATGCCGCTGGTGGCGGCCGTTGGTCCCGCACTGAATAGGGATTCCGATGCCGGCGTGCGCCACGTCGCGCTGGAGGCCAAGCTGGACGCACTCTCGCTGCGCTGCCGCGCCATCAGCGACACGCTGCCGCTGGACCGCAAGAAGGCGCTGGAGCTGTTCCAAGAGATTCCGATCTTACGTTTCCCCGCGCACACCTGCCAGGACTCCATGAAAGAGTCGCCGGGTGTTTTCTTTGATACTCTGGGGCAACTCTTCGCCCAGGGATTCACTCCGGAAGAACGCGCTAAGGGCAAGCATCTGGACTTCGCGGAAGAGTATCTCCACGCGCTCACATCCCCTTTGCAAATCGAACCGGCCATGCGGATGATTGCGGCTCAGAAGCTGACCAATGACGAGCTGAATCGGCTGATCGGCGCGTTGACGGCCAGCATGACGCAATTAAATAGCGATGACCGGAGCTTCACCGCCTCCATCCACCCAGGGTTTATCAATGAGCTGCTGACATTCGGGCAACGCCTCCACCAGAACGATAACTCGCCGCATGCGCTGGTGGCGAGTTTCCGGGCGTTCCTGGTGAGGCACTTTCAGGCGGCCAGATGCGCGGAAAGCCCCGCAGCCGACGCAGGCGGCCGGTTAGTTGAGGCGTTCAACGACATTCTCGTGCCGATGGTCGGCGAAGGCGCGGTGGCTCCCATCACCGCGGATGAGACGAAACCTGTCTCGGTCGGCGAAAGCGCCAAGGTCTATGCCTTCTGGTCGAAGCCTGCCAGCCAGAAATTGCTGGCGGACTTAAAGCGCCTGCGGTTCGGCACCGAGGAGCAGCAAGCAGCCAATAACCTGAAGCCGCGGCGACCCGACGGCATGGGTCAGTTTCTTACTACCGATCAGCGAAGCACTCCCGAATGGCAAGCCGCCGCGCAGGAATTTCTGACCAGAGTCGAAGAGTGGAAGCAAGACAATGATGAACCCTCCGAGGCTTATTTTCACGAGGTCTGCTTCACTTATATGGGGCTGCTGGACATCGTCCCGCCCGGCGCGTTACGCGAACATCTCTTGCACAGCTTGATCGATTTCCTGAAGAATTCCGAAGTCGAACATAACAGCCCGCCGGAGTGGTATCTCGAGGTCTCGCGACTGATGCAGGGAACCACGGACGCACCGCCGGCCGAGGCCGCGCGTATCCGGAACGAACTGCGCGCGCGGGGCGATCCGGTGATGATTCTGTTGATTGACGTGCAGAAGCTGAAGTAAAGCACCAGAGGAGCTTGCCATGCGGTTTCTCACTATCGCGTTCACAATTCTAGGCATCGCTGCTCTGGTAATGGCTCCGCCGGGTGCGCAAGGGCAGCCAACCAGACCGAGCAAGCGTCCGCCGGATCTCGAATCCCTTGTCGCGGACGCTGTGGCATTGCCGGTGGAATACCAAAGCGACATTCTCTTTGACCTCATTGATAAAGGAAAGCTGACGGACCGCGCCGCGAAGGTGCAGTTACTGGAAGACATTTTCCACCACGCGGGCGAGGCTAGGAATCCATATGCCAAGGTCGATCACCCGGAAGACTTCGACACCCTGTCGTCACGCCAGGCACTGGCCTTCGACCTGAAGCTCGACACGCTGTCCATCCAATGCCGCGTGGCGCGGCTGATCCTGAACGATTCCGGGAAGAAGGCCCGTGAATTATTCGCGCAGATCGGTCATCCCGCTTTGCCGCCGATTCCCTGCGGCGCACATTTGATCTACAATGTGCAGGTCTATTTTGACACTCTGCGCGAGTTATTCGATCGCGCCTTCACTCCATCCGAGCGGCGGCACGGTGACGATGTCCAGTTACTGCTCCAGACCATCAGCTCGATCCAATCGGTGGAAGAACTCGCGCCGGCCGCCAACATGCTGGCCAGCATTTCAGTCCAGCCGGCGGACTGGACCACGCTGGCGAATCTGTTCGCCGGCCGCGTGGCATCGGTGAGCACCGGCGATCGTGAGTTCTCGTACTTGGAGGACGATCTGGTTCTGTCCAAGGCCATCGAGAAACTGCTCGGTTGTGAGTTAAAGGATCAGATGGCGCCTGAGGGGTTGCTGCAAGCGTATCGCAAGTTCCTGGTCCGCCAGCTATCCGGACCGCGCTGCGCGGACTCCATGCTTGCAACCAAGGCAGACCCGCCCAAGGCCACCGATACGCGAAAGTTCTTCAACGAGAAGCTGGCGCCCCTCTCTCCGGACCAGTCTTTCGCCATTGCCAAGGAAGACGCCGCCCCCAGCCGCATTTTAGAAAGCGCCAAAGTCTTCCAATTGCAGTTTCCCAAACCGAACGGCGTGATTTTTCAGCTCGACCAAATCAAAAACGAACCGGACGGGCAGTCCCATGAGCACGGCGATTGGGAGCAGACTATCTCGGACATTCTGCATAGCTTGGAAGAGGAGCCGCCCGACCCGGACATTTGCCCGGAATGCACCTTTCATCAAAGGGCCATGCTTTACCTCGTGTTGGTGGATAGGGTTCCCCCAGGGCCTATCGCCGACGCCGTGGCTGACTCATATCTCAACTTCCTGGCGGCGGCCCGGATGCAGTGGGACAATCCTCTGGAATGGCTGGATGAGTTGAAGTACCTGCTGCGCCTGACCGCGCAGCTTACCGAAAATGATCGCCGTGCGATTGACGAGCTGCACAAGAAGGGAAAGATCCTGAACATGATGCCTGGTCCACAGGCTGGAGAGTTGTTGGCGAAAATGCGCGCTTCCAGAAATCCGCTGATTTCAACATACGCGCTCAAGGAGATGGTAGCGCCGACTCCTTATCACGTTCCGGCCCTGCCGAAGTGACTGCGCAGTGTTCAATTGGACCTATTCCTCGGTACGCGTCCAGCCGCTGATGTCCACGCATATCGCTAGCGGTCTGCGCGGCATCGCAAGGCAACAGTCGAAATCCTAATGCTATTGGTGAAGCTCAACTAAACCAGCAGCTGGCGATATGAGACTCCCAGCAGAACACTTTCAGCTAAATATTCTCCGGAACTGAGGGGATCTGACGTCCGTCCAAAGGTGCACAAGGAGGAGCACTCCCCGTGAAGATGTGGCTCGCTGCTGTGGTTTGCGCCCTCGTGCTAGCCGCTCAGAACTATCCCGCCGGCGAACGGAAACACCTCTCTGTACCGATCGCGAGCAGCGCGCAACCCTTGGTGGTCGCCGTCCATGGAGATTGATCGAGGGGTTCAGTATCCTTCCGTGATCCACCTGAAAGGTGATGTCGAGATTAGGATGCCGGTATGCGTTGCCACTGGCCCTGGTACCAAACAACACTGTGCTGGAGAAATCGTCTTCCGCGCTGATGAGGCCGATCTCCACGAGGACACTGGTCAGATTGAAGCCAAAGGCGCGGTCAGCGTTACACGCAAATAACCGCTTCCAGGCAGCCGGGTCGTGTCCGTGGCGCAAGTAGGAGATGCGTCATCAAGTGGCCGCGGGATTCAGGCCTTCGCTTTCTCCTCCACGTAGCAGGCACGGATGAGAATTTCGTCGTTGGAGTCGGTGACGTTCGCTGCCGCCGCAGGGCCAGGCCGCTCCTCCCACTCGAACCGGCGGCTCGGATTCAGCCTCGGCCCGCTCCGGGCACGCCACCCGGGATACCACGGATCTTAGGTCCTCCACCGGAAGGGTGGCGATCCATTCGTCAAGTTCGTCGCCGGCTAAATCGTTCTCCGGGTAGCTCGTGCCAAGCCCGCCCCAGGAAATTGGGCTCCTGCCCCGTAAACCTGTCGATGCGGCCTATCTGGGCTGCGATGTACCGAATCTGGCCTTCGACACCAAGTACCTGCCTTCATCGGGATCGAGTTGCTCAAGCGCGTATCTGCCGCCCCGGCCTCCATTGCCGATGGGAGTCGGCAGGAAATAGTAGGTATCGCCTGCTTTGGCTTGCAACGAATGCAGCGAAAGCCAGGACGCGCCCCAATAGGTTGCATAGGCACAAAGGTGGTGCTCTCCGGAGTCGACCGCCACGAAGAAATACGTGCCCCGGTCGTTGGCGCCGGCCCATTTTCCGTCGACGCCAATATTGTCGTGGATCTCCTGATCAACCACGTAGATCAGCGCTTTCCCCTCCGGCGGGGCCGGTGTGGGGTGCTGCGATCGGTCGATCTTTACTTCCAACTTCACGTCGCGTGGACCGCAGGCGGCGGATTCGACATTGAGCGCGACCGTCCGGTCTTCCCCGAGCGCACAGAACGCCAGGAATACAAAAGCGGCTACAACCTTCATTAGGACCTCCAAATAACGCGGAGTAGACATCCAGCCGGGATTTGGACGCGCCCTGCCAGGTAGCCGTTACTCGAAAAGAGACGGGAGGTGAGCGCGAAACCGGAATCGAACGGGCCTTGCAGAGTCATAAGCGTGCCAACCCGAATCGGAAGTGACCTCAGTGTTCATCCACTTCCGGGAGGACGTTATCTGCCGATATCGTCCAGTTACCGCCGGCCTGCCAGTTTTCGGGTGCGCCGTGATCCGGGAGGTCGGCGGTACTTCGCACCACGATGCCGTGTGGAACACGGAGATTCCCAGACGAAAGCGCGTTTCTCAGGAGTTATGCTACGACGCGTCGGGAGCAGGAGCACGTCACGTGAAATAACGAAAGCGAGCATTTACCTTCTTACCGCTCGGGACGTGTTTCAAAATGTCTCCTACGCGTCGAGCGGCCCGCACCGTAATGGGGTCACCCGAGTCGAACTGTGTATTGTTGAAATTCAGCTTTGATAAGCCGAGAAGCTCGCGGGCGAGGTCGGAGGCGCTGGTTTCGCCATCCTCGCGGACAAATTCGAGCGCCCGGGGTACGTAGGCGCCGGGGTAGACTTGGAAATACGGGACTGTACCCTTCAGGTATACGATTCCGGACTTGCCGTCGAACAACATCGCCGTGCCTCGAACCATCGGTGAATTGCCGGCGCGCAATATGCGAGTCCCCGAGCGTCGCACGCTCACCAGATCGAGCACATTGAGCTTCTCGTTTTCGGCCGCCTGTCGGAATCCCGCCTTTTCATCCGCATTGAAGTAGGACGTTTTGTGCATGACGAGCCTCGCGGGCATATTCTTGTGTTCGCGCCGGTAGCTTGCGAGACCATTGGCCAGCAACTGCTGCGCGTCGTCTTTCGACAAATGGGGACTACGGTCGTCTTTGTCGTAACTGGCGCTCCCGCCCTGCACGATCAATCCCTCGCCGCGCTCGTCGAATACCTGAGCCACGCTGGTCATGAGCTTGTCGCCAGCGACACTCCGGAAAAAGCTCACGCCCACATAACATGTGGTTAGAACCGCGGGCAATCGGGCGAGACGCCAGGGGACGCCGCCAGCCTTGTAATAGAGGGCAGTATGGAAATTCCAGGCGGTCGTGGCCTTGTCCTGCAAGCGCCTGCCGCGCGTGCGCCCGGCGGGCGCGGTGCCATAAGTATCGGGCCGCGACAATTGGCACGGCAGCTGGAGTTCAAGCGCTTGGGCTTTGAACAGATCGTGGAAATTCAGCGTCGACGGCGGGGACGCCTCTTGATCCGGAGCGGGTTCTTGCAGTTCATCGATTGGGGGTTCGGCCACATGGACGCTCGGTTTATCTCCCAGCACGAACACTTCCGGAGGTGGCGCCACAACCAGTACATGCAGACCGCTTTTTCCTGCGAGGTCGCGGGCATGATCCATGAAGACCCCGACAATATGCGGTAGTGGATCAGCCTTGTTGAGCGCCGCCGAGAGTTCGTGACGCGTGATCGCGCGCGTCGCAGCGTCTGATAACTGGAGCGAGGTTCCAAACACCTGTTGTGTCATGCCCGGAAAAGGCGGCCGGAGTGCCTTCAGCTTCTGTTCGTCCGAGGCGACACCATGCTTGCAGTGTTCGAGCCAATCACGTACGCCGTCTACGGTGGCTGTTGTCCCGATCACACCGATTCGAATCGGGACGGGAACTCCGGTGCTGCCTTTGTCGAATGCGCCAAAGGTCGAAAGACCAGCGCGGATATCGATGTGTAATTTGCTCTCATGAAACGCGAGTTGGGGCTCTTCTATAATTTGTAGCTTCATTCCACGAGCTCCTTGTCCCCAGAACGGAGGTTTGCGGGCGCATCCAACGCGGTCAGAGAACTCTCGTTTACATCGGACGCGAAGTGAAACGAAACAAGCGGAGCGAACTCAAGGAGCCGCGATCGATCCGCCCAAGGCCATGGTGCTCGAAGCGCCGCTTGCCACAATAGCAGTTGACTCAAAACCGAGCGGTTGCGTTCGAAACGCTTGATTCCGGATAGCCGATCCTCGTGGTAACGGTCCAAGTCTTTTCCATTACGGGTAAACCGATATGTCGGCGTAATCTCCAGATACCACTCGCCGCCCAACAACCGAAATCGCCCTTGGAACGCGGCATGGCGCAAGTACTTATAGGCCTTTCCGCTCTTTGCTTTATGCTCGTAATGCGACACTACCGTCGCGGTGCTCCGGACCTTGAGGTTCGCATATCTAAGTTGGCGAGGAGGATCGTCCGGTCGACCCATGAAGGCATAGACGTCCTGCTCCCCGTAATATCGAACGCCCTGGGACCAGAGGTCTTCGCGCAGCGCGGCATTCAACAGGTTCACAAATAAGCGCCGCCTGTTCTCGTCCTCGGAGAGTGCCCACTCCCGGGCGTTGAATTGATCCAAGCCCCCAAGGTCGATGATCGTTTTCAGGCGCGAGCGCTCAGGATCGACAAAACTGTATAGATTGCCCTCAAAAAGCGTCCACGCGCCCGGGACGTAGTCGGGAGTTTTACGTGGGGCGCGCCGGTTGAGCAGAAACCAACTCTGCTTTCGTGTCTTGCTTAGTGCTGGAGCAACATACAGCGTGTCAGGAAAATGCCGTAATGGGATCAGATTCGCAAACCCTTCCTCCACCTCTGCCGCCTGATGCTCAGGTTTTTCTCCGGAGTCGTGAGGCAAGGCAGGAACCGGGCCATCTGGCGGTTTCGGCGATTCGCGAAGCGGGACCGGCCGAGTTCGAAGGTACCCGCGAGTAAAGGCCGCTGCCGAGGCGCAGGCGTACTTGGTCCAAGCGTCTTGGCGCCTGAATCCGACGATGTCACTCAAACCCCGAATCGACAACATCGGGGTTCTATCCCGAGTTGCGCGGTGAACGCCCGCTGATTCCATCTCGATCGCCAGAATGCCGCGGGCGCTCGTAATCCAGGGGAAAAGCACTTTGGGATCTTTCACAAGCCGATCGCTGGAGGCTATCGGCCCGGCGCTGAACGAAGGCGCTCTCGCCGCAACGTTCTTGCCATAGTGCACTTGCAAACTTTTCCGCACATCTCGCTGCCAGGTCTTGGGTCCGTACAGCTTTCCTGGTCCCAGCTTGACCGGCGGCTTGGGCGGCAACTCCGCCCACCAGTCGCCGAACTCCAACTCGCGCGCACCCAGGTTCGCAATGCCCGCGGCAATGGATTTCGCGATCGGGCCGCCCCCGACGTTGTACGTCGTGCCCTCTTGAAACTTGCGGGCTTCGACGCTGAAATCGTGGACGCGGGTCGAGAGCACCACATCCCCTAGGGTGATATCGTCCGACGGCAGCCCTCCGGCAATGCCAACCACCAGGAGCAGCGAGGGCTGTAGATCGTCAATGAGGTCGCGGGCGGCCTCTTGGGCCTCGCCGTTCCCCTGCTCGATCTGGCGAAGGATGGCAAGGCGATACCGAGCCTCCTGACCCGCGTCTGCCGTTCTCAGGGTATATTCGCGGTGCCGACCCTTGTAAATGTCGTGACTATCCCCAAAAGCGCTGAGTACAGCCCGAAATTCATCATCGCGAATGGTCAAGATGCCGATATCTACAATTGGCTGTCCCATCGGCCTGCTCCGTGTCTCGGGAACGCGTATCCGCCTCGGCGTAGGGCAATCTTTTGTCCTCAACCAGCTATTCTGGCTTGCTCTGGCGCCAGTTCGCAGTATCCTGTGCCGAGTCCTTGCTTGCCGCACACTCGTCGCACACAGTATCACTGCGGCCCGCTTGCTCGGTCTGGATTCAGTTTACTTCGGATCAGGAACGAAAAGTCGGCTTCGCGGCGGCGACACGCTCTCCGCAAAAAAGGGGCGTTCGCCGAAAGCACCGCTCCAGGCCGTGTGAGGCTCAATCCAGTTCCTGGGTCAATGTTCCTAAATCGCATCCAGCCTCGCTCGGCGATATTGTGGATAAAGGAGTCAATAGAGCGCCGTGAGATTAAGGCGCAACCAAGATATTGCTGGGCACCCTGCGATGCAAGTGCGGTCGCTGCTCCGTCGCCTCAACCAGGAGTTTTGGACGGTCGATGCTGCAGTCCGGGTTCTCAGGATACCAGGAGAGCGCGCGCGGCGGCTCGTTTACGCCCTTAGAAGGGTGGGTTATGTCGAAGTTGTGCCGGGGCAGCCGCCTGGCACTTGGCGCAACACCATGGCTGGCAATGCGCTGGCCAGTGCGACCGCGGCAGCGCCGATTTCTCGGGCGGATGCTGACCGGGTTTTGAGCGCGTTCCTGATCCGAGTCGGCATCGTCAATGACGCCAAGACCTCGCTATATAGCGTTGGAAAAGTTGTCGTCTTTGGCAGCTATTTGGGCAATCAGGACCGAGTCGGCGACATCGACTTGGCGATCCGACTGGACCGGCGCCCCGAGTTCGCCCCCCACTGGCCGGAGGCGTCGTTAGCGAGGGCAGAGGACGCGGAGAACCACGGCCGGCGTTTTCGGGGATTTGTGGAGCGGCTGGCTTGGCCAGAAACCGAGGTCAAGCGTTATCTGCGAGGAGGCGTTCGATCATTGAGTTTGCACGACTGGACGAAGGAAGAGCCTTGGCTGCAACATGCCTCCAATAAGGTACTCCTCGAAGACGGATCGGCTCCGTCGCCGGCGAAATCCGCGCCGCAGAGATTTGCTGAGCCGCAAACGGGACTCCACCAGAGCCGCTCGAATACTCGCCGGGCGTCGAAGCGGCCTCGTGGCTGCCCTTTCTGATCAAGGCGGTCCAGCACCCAGGCGCCCCGATTGGTATCGGCTCAAGCCTGTACCGTTCCCAGTCGGGACTTCAGGGGACCCGCCGCTGAACCAGATCAGCGAGTAGGGCGTAATTCAGCCAAGTGGGCAAGGAAGGGTGCGCCGGGGCAGGCGTGGAGGCGACATAACGCCGACCAGCATATTTTGGCTCCATGGTCCGGCTGATAATGAGAACATGTCGATTGAAAACCTCTTCACGGACGACCTGACGACCGCGATTCCGGCCGACCTGGAGAAGGCCATCGTCCAGCTCGCGAAGAGCGGCGTCGAAGAAAAGTTTCGCCTCGATTTCAAGGAGGTATGGCAGCCAGACAAGCAGTGCCCTGATGTCGTCGCGCTCGCCAATTCGTACGGTGGCCTGCTCATTGTTGGCGTGAGTGACGACCGCCAGCGATTGCCGGGAACCCCGCCGCCCAAAAACAGCGACCTCAAAACGCAGATCAGCAGCAGTATTGCGTCCCGCATCTCGCCCGTACCGCTTTTCGAGGTGCACACCTGCCCGGCATCTGAGAATCCTCAGAATGTCCTGGTGGTGATCCGCGTCGCCCCGCAGCCGCGCGTTCACATGTATCTGAAAGGCGATAAGCCGGTGTATGTCCGGCAGGAGGACGGGACCGTTCCGGCACGAGCGGCACTTACCGACAATCAACGATTTCGTTATCACCAAGGCGCTGAATCGCAAAGACCCGTTTGCGAAGCGGCAGGCGCAGGAGAACCGGCGCCGCAATGACACGACGCTGATGATAACGGCGGTCCCGGAGCATGGGCTCGCCGTGGAGATTGATGCCACTCTCGAACAGCAATTCAAACGATTGATCGACGAGAGTTACCCTTCTATTGATGCGCGGCGGAAAGTCGATTCAGGCACGTTCATCATGGAGCGCGAAGATCGCAGGAGTTGCTGGTTCCAATATCTTTACCAGGACCTCGATCGGGATCATGAGATCGCTTGGGCATTCGACGACCGGGCCAACGTGCAGTGCCTCTTCGAAGTCGCTGATAGAACGGGAGACGGCGCCGACGAGTTCTGGAGTCTCCCGGACCTGTTCATCAGCATCAACGGCTCCATTATGCTCGCCAATGAGTTGTGGACCAAATTTGGATTCTATGGGAATACAGTGATCAGTGCGAAGTTGGCAATACCAACGCTTGTGCCGCTCCTGATGCAGGGACACTATCATTCGCTGTTCTATGATGACTCCTTCATGATCCCCGAAGCAGCCGTGCGAAGAGTTTACACTAGTTATCCGGTCTCGGCGGCAGCGACCGCTGCCTTCCTGACATATGACCGACGAACCCGCGGGCGACAGGATAGTCTGACCGCGCTTGGCAACCAGATGTTGCGGGATCTTCGCTTCGGGGTTGATACGAGTGCACTGCGGATAGCACTGACCCCGTTGTTCAAAGGTTGAGGGCCGGCCTTGACTACACGCGAACCGGTGACCTCTATTCGGTGTGCGGTCCGTCGTTCAATTTCAAGCCGGTCTTGGTTGGCTCGGGCGGGCCGGTTTCCGGCGGGCCGGAAGAGCCGGTCTCACCGGGCGGGAGGTTCCAGGACGCGGGTGCGGTCAGCCATAGACCTCGCGCCGATGCGCGATTCGCGTCACGTCAAGTGTTCTGGGGCATCGCATCAGCGCTAACCAAGCTTGATGTCGCTTCGGCCATTTTCTTCGAGCATTTGCCGGATGCGGCGCAAGTCGTCATCATCACACTGAAAGCCATCCTGTCTGCGGATCGAGCAAAACGGAACGGCCGATCTCAGGTGGCCGCCAATCTGGCCGCGATCCGGAGTCGGAGTATGAAGCTCAACATAATGCTTTCGGTCGGCTTTCACCATGTGTTTGAATCTGTCCCGCTCTAAATCCGGGGCGGAAAAATTCAGTGAGAGGTTTGGGCGACATACGATGCGCCATTCCTTCTCACGGCGAAACCGGCTCGCTTTGAAAGAGGCGACCAGGTCCATCAACAACTGAGACGCATTTCGTACACAGAATTCTGCAATGGATTCCGTCCATGCCCCAGGGCAGCGCCACTGCTGTTGTTCGTCGCCGCGTCAGTGATCGCATCGATCGCTCGCCGAATCGCGCCGCGTTGCACGCACTGCCAATATATCGCTCGATAATATTGGACAGATGCGTCTGGAGTTCGCGGTCTGAGCTGCGGCTCCCAACTCGAAGCTGTGTCGAATTCGAGGCAGTATTCACCATAATCCTTCCGATGGAAGGTGGAATCTGGCATCGGACAGAAGCAAACGACGAACGTCCAGGGCTTGCTGTCGTTGAGGGCCGCGGAAAGACGTTTGAGAACCATTTCCGGAAACTCGGCGACTCCTGACTTTACCTTACGCTGAACCTGCTCTTCTACAAGTTCCGCCCCATATTCAATCTCTTTCGCGTCTGCCAAATCCGTTGCGGAGGTGGCCCACAGGACTCGTGAGTCGCCTATCTTGAGGACAGCGTCAAAGCAGGTGTAGTGGTACAGCGCCGTGGGGAGTCTCCCGCCAAGCAGACGCAGCCTGATCGAATTCACCGCTTTCGCAATATCGCTGGTAAACTCGGTTGGCTCAATGAAAAGGACATCTCACGACACCGCTTGCCGAAGGACTGGTGAACACGACGGTGATCCGAGATCGCCCCCGGCTTAGCAAACCAATCCTACATCGTCCGCTACGGGCGGCGCGAGGCGCGTCCGTTTCACGTCGGTTGTAAGCGGACCGGGTCTGCCGGTCTCTAGCGCGATTCGAAAGAACCGCTCTTGGCAGATTTGTGTCCGGGCGCGTCGAACGTCGAGCCGCCAGGTTTCATTTGATAGGCCCTACCCGCTACGATCAACGGTTCACGCGACAGCCGGAGGTCGCACGGGTGCGATACTAAAGAGGGCGGGCCGGTCATGTTGGTCATTCCAGACGAATCCTTGCAGGTCCATCGCGTCGTAGCCAGCTCGATGTCGAGGCATACGCTTCGCGCTGGTCCAGCCGTCAAAACACGGCGTCGAGAACCAGGAAATCGCAACTGGAGTTGGCGTTAAATGGAAAGGCCAGTACCTTGTCCTCACTGCCGGCCATGTTGTCGATCACTGTCCCGAGGACACGCTCCGTTTTTTTCTGCCCGCCCGCGAGATACAGTTTGTGCCCGACCAATCGTCCAATCGGCCGTTGGACCTCGAACTTCGGGGGTTGCTGGAACTGCGAAATCCAACGCCGCCGGTATTTGCTGACCACCCGGTCGATCTGGCGGCCATTATCCTGCCGCCCCAGATCGAGGCCGAGGACTGCTTTTCCGTGATCGACGAAGGCGCGGTCATGCCAGCCAGCGGGGCGCAAGTCAGCGTATTCGGCTATCCCGGAGCCGTCAAGCTGCCAATGGGAAAGGATTACATGGCATCACCGGAGCACTTTTCCGGTCCGCTGGATGCGGCCGGTAGCGCGTGCCGGCATGATCCCCAACAGGACTTTACCGTGCCTTACGATCTGCCGCACCCGGCGAAGGGCTATAGCGGTAGCGGCGTCTGGCACTTTCCCACTCAGCCGATATGGTTACCGCAGCCGAACCTCTGCGGCATTATCGCCACCCACTGCGCCATCGACAGGATCGTTTCTGGGTTCAGAATTGAGACGATTGTCAGGTTCCTTTTGGATAATGAGGCCCTCCTTCGCCGGTAGGGGAAACCGACGAAACAGCCGCGGCTGCCTTTCCTGCGTTTGCGGACCCGCCTTGCCGGACGTTGGTCCTGGAGCGCGGGGCCGTCACCTTTATCGCGTATCCGGTAAGGAACCATGAACGCCCTGTCGCCGCCGACTGCTGCGATCCGTTGGTCGCCTCACGGCATTATGTGCGCATATCGTTAGCTATCGCGGTGATGCCGGCCCTCTTCTTTCGTCGCAGGCACAGGCGCGGCCCGGTTGTTTCGGCGCAGCGTGGACCCGTCGAGCTCGGACACCTTTGCGACGAATTCAAGCATGTTCGTCCTACCGTTCTCATCTTCACCGCTGCGACAACGGCGTCAAAGGGCTTCTGCGAGGTGATACTCCACCGTTGCATGTTGACTTGTCGAGTTTGCATCTTCGTTTTCCTCAGTGAAAAGCTGGCGAACATACTCCGGGCACCCGCTTGAAGACCGCCTATTGTCAAGATCTCAGATCACTGAAAATAAAGCGGACGCTCCAGTGGACTGGGTAGCTGCGTCCGGAGCGTCTGGCGGTCATCGCAATTGGCGATTGAGAAAGGCGTATGTCCGCTCGTGGGCGAGTGCTGCAGCCTCAGCGTTGTAATGCGCGCCGCCGTGCCGAGAGAAGGCATGATTCTGACCCGGATAGCTATAGACTATCGTGTTTGGCTTTTTAGCAAGTGCTGCTTTAATCTCAGCTTGCGCGGCCTTGGAAATGAACTCATCCTCCCCGGCCAGGTGCATTAGGAGGGGCGTGTTAAGCCCATCGACCTCTCCCAGATATTTCTCGGTATCGCCGCCGTGGTAAGCTACCGCGGCGTCGACGCCGCGGTAGCGCACGGCTGTGAGGAAGACCATCAGCGCGCCGAGGCAATACCCAAGGACGGCAACCTTACCCGTATACTCAGGTAATTTGGCCACAGCGTCCAGAGTGTCCTTGATATCTCTGACGCCAGCGTCACGATCATACGCTTGATAAAGGCGAAGGCCGTGCTGCCAGTCCGCCTCGGAGGTGACGCTCAGGTCAACGCCCGGCTCCTGCCGCCAGAACAGGTCTGGCGCGACCGCAAGGAAACCTCGTTCCGCCAATTCGTCGCAGGTTTTGCGAATGTCGGCGTTTACCCCAAACAGCTCTTGCAGAACCACAACAGCGGGAGCCGGCGAGGTTTTGGGTCTTGCGACATAGGCGGCGAACGCACCGTCATGTCCTTTTATAGAGACTTGATCGTTTATGGGGATCTCCTGGTGTAGCTAGGTTTATTCCGCCCTCTGCCGACCGCTCATGCGGTCGACAGAGGACACTTCATCGGAAGGCAGTTGGCTTCGTTAGCTCTTTTGAACAGCCTTTACGGCTGCACGGATGACGTTGAGCACGAAGTCAGGATGCGAGAGCATGGCCACATGGCTGCTGTCGATTGGATGTGTACTGGCTCCCATACGTTTTGCCAAGAAACGTTGCAGATCTGGGTGGACAGTTTCGTCATTGTTGGCCACGACGTACCAACTCGGTTTCGACTTCCAAGCGGTGCCTGCAGCCTGTTTGGTGAAAAGGTCGGCGGCAGGTGCGTAATGCGTAGCCCACACGAGCTTCTGGTCCTCCTCGGAGAGATCCCCCGCGAAGTACTTGGGACCGTCAGGCTTTAACCAGACTCGACCCTCTGCCACTTCAATGTGGGAAAAGACGCCCGTGGGTGGGAAGTTGTCCAACTGCCCTTGTGTTGTTTCGCCCGCATCGGGGGCCACCGCAGCTATATATACGAGACCCACGACGCGGTCATCAGTTCCTGCAGCTGTAATGACACTTCCGCCGTAGGAGTGGCCAACGAGAATAGCGGGGCTGCTCACCCGCCCGAGAGCGCGCTTTACCATGGCGACGTCCTCTTCGCTGCTATTGAGGCCATACTGGACGGCGATTACTTCATGCCCCTCCGCCTGTAGCGGCGGAATCACCTTGCTGAAGCACGAACCATCGGCCCAAATTCCGTGACAAAATACGATGCTGAGTTTTCCTTGAGCGGGTTTCATTTTCTCTCCTTTGGCTATCGGATACTAGTCGACGTGTGTGGCGGTGGCAGCCTCTTCGATGAGCTTGGCTGTTTCTTTCGGGTGAGACATGTAGGCCACATGGCTGGCATTCACTTCGATCGTTCTCGCATTGGCGCGCTTCGCCATCATGCGCTCCTGCTGCGGATTGATTGACCGGTCTGCGGTGGCGACCATGTACCAGGTGGGCTTGCTCTTCCAGGCGGGATTCGTAACCTTATGGGTGAACGAGTCAGTGGAGATCGGCACCTGCGATATAGCCATATAGTGGGACTCGGCTGGGGGAATATCCGCCGCGAAGTCGGCCGCGAAATGGTCCTGATCTATCCACCAGTTGCCGTTGCTGTCCGGCTTGAATGCCTTGGAGGCCTGCGGCACGGCCTGTTCGATCGATGCACAGCTCTCTCCGTCATCGAGCGCAAACGCTGCGATGTAGACCAGTGCCGAAACGTTCGGATCGTTGCCGGCCTCAGAGATGACTGACCCGCCGTAGCTGTGGCCGACGAGAACGACCGGCCCGCCCAAGGCGTCGATTGCAGCCCTCGTATACTTTTGATCCTCGGCGTAGGAGGTCTCGGGGGGCTGCGCTACCGACACCGTGTAGCCGTCCTTCTCAAGGATCTTCGCGACGGCTTCCCAGCCGGAGCCATCGGCGAAGGCACCGTGCACCAGGACCACGTTCCTGATACCGGTCGGCGGCGCCGCAGCCGCATTCATGGTCGCACCGATCAGCATAGAAGCGAGCGCTGCACCCGCATAAAGCTTCGTCATGACGCTTTTACTCGTTTTGGTTTGCGTAGATGTCTTCATTTTGGAAAAACTCCTTTCAGCAAGCAGTATGATGGAACTGTCAAGATGAACGCATCAGGCGATGGAGCGGTTTTCAGGTAGTCTGCTGGAGCAATTTGAAAATACTCCTTCCGAGGTATTAGGCGGGCTTTCAACAGCGAATTACTCCGGCGTGGAGCGCGGTGGAATGACGATTTCGCGCCGTCCGAACCGGCGCGCGTCAATGGAGAATGCGCCAGGTCCTAAAAGGACGAGGGCGATCGCGATAGAGATCGCAAGGAAGCAGGCGATCCTTGATGAGAAGAGATTGAGACGCTCTTCATGGAGGGAGGAGAAGTGGACCGCGATCACGGCTGCAGCGCCAGCGATCGCCGCACGCCCGACGGAATAGCCCAGTTGGAGAGCAACGCCGGTAGCTACTGATATCAGTGCGATAAGGATCAGCGGGCTGGTGTTGCCCCGCCACTCTGCCAGGAGCGCGGCGGCCTCAACGAGGAGCGGAACCCCGAGTGCAGTCCGCAAAACAAGCAAGCCAATACCGGGCCACCCGGGCGCAAAAGTAGAGAAAGATCGTTGCACCCAATCCCTTCCCGTGCGCCGCGACCTAAAGCGCGCCTCTACCTCAGGCTAAACGCGATCGTTCAGATGCGAATCGCTCTTATGGGGTATTTTCGAATTGCTCATTCGAGCGACTTCTACGTCGAAAGATTCGCCACCAACGCCGCGCGGGAGGACGCGGCGACGCAGAGAAGGCGATCTCTGCAGGAACGGTCAGTTCCACCTCGGTGCCCTCGCTGAGGCGACTCTGCAAGCGAAGCTTTGCACCGATCCGCTCCGCGGTCTCTCGCATTCCAGAAAGTCCCCAATGGCCATCGCGGCCGTCGCGCAAGATCTGGGGCTCAATTCCGCGTCCGTCGTCCCTCACAAACAGGCGAAGGTTGCGATCGCTGTATCGCAACTCCACTTCGACATTCGCGGCCCCTGAGTGTCGAAAGGCATTGATGATGGCCTCACGTCCGATGCGATAGACATCGTCTCGAACAAGCGCATGCAACGGCTGCTCAGGCCCTTCGACCAATACGCGAAAATCGACCGGCTGTTCGGCGACTGTCTCAACCCGAATTCTGGAAAAAGACTTTTCCAGGTCGTTCGTATCGGCCTGCGTTAGCCGCATCCCTCGGACCGCGCTTCGGCCCTCTTCGATCACGTTCCTCATTAACTCCAGGACTTCCGCGACGATCGGCTTCGCTTTCGAGTCCGCCGTCAATTCCCGGTTCGCGAGGCTTAGCTGAAGAGAAGCGCTAATGAAGCCCTGCAGTAGAGTGTCATGCAGATCTTGGGCGATTCGCGTTCTTTCTTCGAGCCGCTGGTGGAATTGTGCTGCAAGCCGCGCCGCCATCAAACGCATCCGCCAACGAATCGCGACCAATAGGATGCCTGCGGTTGCGGCCAGGCAGAAGAGGCCAAACGAGGCTGTCTGGTAAAACGCCGGATCGATAGTGAAGGCTAGCGTCGCACCAGTCTCGTTCCACAATCCGTCGTTGTTGCAGGCAATCACTCGGAAACGATAATCTCGCGGCGGCAGATTCGTGTAAGAGGCCGAACGATCGGTTACCGGACCTCGCCACTCGTCGTCGTAACCTTCGAGCTTGTAGCGAAACAAGACGCGTTCGGGTATCGACAGGCTCAGAGCCGCGAAACCGATTTCAACGTTTCGTACCTTCGGCCGTAAGTGCAACTTAGACGAAATGGCAAATGGCCGATTGTCCGCCGTTACGGTCTGGATCAGGATTGTGGGCGGAACCGCGTTCATCGGCAGCCGGCGCGGATCGACGACCGCGATTCCCTCTGTCGTGGCAAACCAAAGCTTGCCGTTGGGTGTCTTGATTGCCGCTGGAAACGACGCTGGATTCGGTAACCCAGGTAGACCGTCCGTAGTGTCGAGAAACAACGTTTGCATTCGATAGGTAGAAGACTTGAGCGCCTTCTCGACTTCTTGCAGGCTGGCACGAGTGATCCCCAGCGCTCCTGCGATCCAATAGAAGCCTTCGTCGTCCTCCACTATCCCCGAAACCGCATTTCCCGGGAGCCCATTTTCTTTGGTAAGAGTCGCGAAACGGCGGCCATCGAAGCGGCTCAGCCCACCTTCTGAACCAAACCAAACGTGACCTCCATGGTCGCTCGAAATCGACCGTATCCTGCCATGGGGCAATCCGTCAGCAGCGGAATACCGGTGGAAACGGTCATTCTCATAGACCGCGACCTCCCCGTCGAAGCCCAGCCAGACTCGTCCAGCCGCATCGCCGAACAGAGCGCCGCACCGGTAGTTAGGGAGCTCAGGGCTATTTCGGAAATCCGTCCACGCGCCGTTCCGAAGCCGCCTGACACGGGACTTGTCGCCTTCCCAAACCACAATCCAAAGGTTGCCCGAAGAATCCGAAGCGATGTTCTCGACCCCCGACTTCTGCGCGTTGCCGGGCACGCTTACAAACGAAAACTTCCCGCCGATGCCCTCCGCCAGACCGAAATTTCCCCCCAGCCATACGCGCTCGTTGTCCGCGTAGAGGCTCAGAATCGAGTTCGATCCGGAATTGGGCGGAAGCGTCTGGCTGACAATCCGCCCACCCACGAAGTGCTGCACCCGATCGCCCGCAAAAGTAATGACCCAAACGGTTCCATCCGGCGTCGAGGTTAGGTCCAACAGAGGGTTTTGCGCCAGTCCTTCTTTGGCGGAGAAGGGCGTTGCCTTATTCTCGCGAAAACGATCCAGCCCCCTGTTCGTACCGAACCAGATGTTGCCTTCGCGGTCCCGGAACGCTGCACGAACGCTATCGCTTGAGAGTCCGTCGGCACTTTCGAAGCGATCGAAACTCGCGTGCTCTAAGTGCTTGAAATCCGGCACCCGGCGAATGCCGCCGCGGAATACCCCAATCCAGAGGCTGGACTCGCCATCGAAGATCCCGCAGATGGGCTCCCTTTTTACGGCGCGGGAAACGTTTGGTTCCGCGCGGCCGAGCACGGGGCTGACGGCATGTTCCCCAAATTGAAACATCCAGATTTGGCCATCGGGAGCTTCCGCCAACTGCGAAATGTATGCGACTGGTTGACCGGTCGCCTGGAACTGCTTGCCATTGGGGGCCAGTGTCAATATGGTATTGACGCTGACGCTGTCGCCGCTCAAGCCGAAGTCCGTTCCGGTAGTTGCCACCCAGAGCGTGCCGCGGCGGTCTACGACTAGTTGTTGCGCTCCCGCGGCACTATACCCGAGTTCGGCGCCAACCCTATGCCACCTTCCATTTTCAAAGCGGCTAAGGCCGTTTTCGCCGCCTGCCCAAATGCTCCCGCCGCCATCTTCGGCGAAGGACCTTGTCGTCCTTAGCGAACCGTCGGCAGCCGAATAGGTCCTGAGCACTCCGTCGCGCAAACGGGCAACCACACCCGCGCCAAATCCCATCCAGAGGCTGCCGTCCCGAGCCGTGAATAGCGACATGATCGACGACTGGGGAAGCGGATCTCCGCCGCGCGCCGCTTCCCACGAAATGAAACGCAGGCCGTCAAATCGGTACAGGCCGGCACGCGTTCCAAGCCACAGATAGCCGTCGGGCGTTTGCGCGATCGCCTGCACAGGTCCTGGAATCCCGTCCTTCGCAGACCACGATGTGTGCGTGAACTGGCCGATGGTCTTGTTCGGATCGAGGCCCCTGATCGGCAATGCCAGTGCGCACATGACCGCGGGCAACATCACGCAAATTCGTAGGTTGTCGCGAAGGGAACCCATTGGCGTGCCCTCCCATGTTACCCCTTCGCTCCTGTGAGCAAATCCCTCAAAAGGGGCACGTTGGGAATACCGGATTTGGGTTCCGACCCAGCGATATCCGTCTTTTGTTTGCGCGATGGCCCTCACGGGACCGGGAATTCCATCGCGGTCCACGACGTTTGCGCAAACTGGCTGATCGACTTGCTGGGATTAAGCGAGACGGCGCCGGCGGATAGGCTCGCGACCGCCGCCATAGCCGTCCAGATCCAAAATCTGAAAAGCACACGCGTTCTATAATACAGCTAGAATTTGTTCGGCGGTTAATGAGCGATCCATGCCCATTCGAATCCTCTGCGTCGACGATCACCCCGTATTCCGAAGGGGTATCACCGCAATCATCGCCCGCGAAGCCGACCTGGCTTTGACCGCTGAGGCATCCAGCGGCGAACAGGCCATCAAGCTCTTTCGCCAGCACGACCCGGATGTAACTCTGATGGACCTGCGCCTGCCAGGCATGAGCGGTATCGACGCTATGATCGCAATTCGCGGTGAATACCCGGTTGCTCGCATCATTATCTTGAGCACTTTCGAAGGTGATGCTGAGGTGCAGCGGGCGTTAAAGGCGGGCGCCCGGGCGTACATATTGAAGACAATGCCGCCGGAAGAGATGGTCCAAACAATTCGAGAAGTCCATGCCGGAAAGAGATACATCCCCCCAGAGGTCGCCACGAATTTGGCGGGGCATTACGCGGAAGACTCCCTCACTGCCAGAGAAGTGGAGATTCTTCAACAGGTCGCGAACGGTCAGAAAAATCGTGCCATCGCAGACAAGCTCTACATTTCCGAGCATACTGTGAAGGCACACCTTAAGAACATCTTAGAGAAACTCGGTGCGAACGATCGCACCGATGCCGTTGCGATCGGGTTACGCCGTGGTTTTATTCAACTCTGACGGCCCGATGCTGCTGCTTTCAGGCTGACCAGCAAAGCGCGAGTGTCCTAAGCAAAGGGAGATTTATGCGAAGACAGCATTCCTAGGGACGGCACCCGAGAAGTCGCTTCTGGGAAGTTGGGGATTCAGATGGCCGTATAGCCACTGTTTCGGCCAAGTGCCGCAAGAACCTCCTGCCGCTTGCCAACCTAAGTAGTGAATGAGAAAGGACGCTATCATTCGCATCCCTTGTCGGGCGGTTATGAGATCCCGCCCCGAAGGTCCGATTCTGGGAAGTTGGATCCGCCTGCTCTCTTGGCCGGATCACGCGCCACTCGCAGAGAGGGCGGCGCCGGGCCGGGAGCCGGTTCCTGGCGGGAACAGCTCTTCATCCCATCAGACGATTCGTGGTCGGCCAGGCACGACGTTCTGGTGACCTGAAGCGCGCTCAGCGGGATGAACCTTTCGCCGGGACCGTCTCTTTTGGAGGACGTTGTTTAGTGATATCGGTAGCTATCCCGCTGGCGGCGCGGGCCATAGTTCGTCGGGTACAGTGCTCGGCAGGTCGTTTCCCTGCGGAGTGATGTTGTCACCACCTTGGAAGAGGCAGCAGCTACTTGTGCCCGGGTCGGTCATGCCGCAGTTGACCGTTACCCCGGAGTCGAATAGGAACGTGGTGTTCGCCGCCGCGGTGACCACGTGGCCCAGCTGGTAGGTGCCGGGCCGAACGCGGACGGTGTTCGTCGCCGCCGAGGCCGCAGTCCAGGCGGCCGAATCGTCGCTCGTGCCGTTGCCGGTAGCCCCGAAATCCTTGACGCTAGCGAAGTCCGTCAGCTTCGATTGAACAGTCCGCGCCACGGCGACAGTACCGGACTGGGTGAAAGTGATACCCGCGGCCGCCGTGCCCTGCAGCGTCCATATCCCAGGCCTGCCCAAGGTGGTACAACGCGGCACGTTTTGACCGGCCGCGTCATCTGCGGGAAGTGGACTCGCCGGCCCGCAGGCAGAGATCACGATTGGCCGGAGACCCAGTAGCTACGCGGGAGAGATTCGTGCGCGCCACCTGGCTCGCGTCCCAGGTGCCCACCACCTGATTATTGCCAGTAATTGTGTTCTGCTGCCCACGGGCGCTGTTGGCCCAGAATTCCGACTATGGCCGCGAAGAGTAGGAACCGGATGATACGTCTTAAGATTTGCCTTAGTGATTCTGTCATGACCGCTGTCTCCTTATCCTTCTTGCCGGCTTCCTCGCTTACCAGGCTCCCTTCGACTCTCCAGCGCGCCAACGCTGCGGGCCGTCCCGCAAGATTCATGCAGTCTCTTTCCCAGGACCAAGCAGGCAGCACCGGATCAGTTCAACCATGTGCCCGCCGCC
>Ga0070731_10001474_pt1 | contig 24295 bp, 18 predicted proteins | sample Coa_R1_2_FD_66448 | JGI IMG/M metagenome (GOLD analysis project Ga0070731, IMG submission 66448) | Surface soil microbial communities from Centralia Pennsylvania, which are recovering from an underground coalmine fire - Coalmine... | ecosystem: Environmental > Terrestrial > Soil > Unclassified ... | reverse complement strand
TTCAGCGTGAGATTTCCAGAGTCTTGGTCCTCAACCCCTCTGGCGAAAAAAGCGGTGCCACGGCGCTGCACAGGATATCTTTGTCCTTGACACCACCTTCGCTCTTATCGAGGGGCACCCCACAAGCGGAAAATCAAAGGGCGCAAACCACAGAATACACAGAGGTTCACAGAGTAGAAATAAGAACTCCTTCGGTTTAATCGCTTCCTAGGCTGGAGGAGGCGCGCTCGTTCTTGAGTTCGCGGGCGAGGACGCGAACCAGCATGCCGTCATAACGAGTTCCGCTCATGCCGCCCAGTTCGCTAAGCGCTTGCTCGCTGGTTTTGGGAGCAGCGAACGGTCGATCTGTAGTCATGTTGACGTAAGAATCGGCAACTGCCAGAATGCGTGCCCAGAGTGGAATCTGCTCTCCTTGCAGGCCGTCGGGATATCCGGTGCCGTCGAAAGCTTCGTGATGATGTCCGACGGCTTTCTGCAGTTCTTCACTTTTCGGAATGGTGGCGAGGATCTCCGCGCCAACATGGGGGTGAAGTTTGACGAGGTAGAACTCGTCATCGGTCAGCGGGCCGTTCTTGTTGAGAATGCGATCCGGAACAAAGATTTTGCCCACATCGTGCACCTGTGCCGAAAAGGAGATGTCGTCAATTTCTTCGGCGGACAGGCCCAAAGCACGGGCGATAAGCTGACTGTATCGAGCGACCAAATCGCCATGGCCGCTGGCACTGGTTTCCCGTAATTCCCCGGCGCGAGCCAGGGCTTCGATAGATTCGCGAAGCACTTCGGGCTTTTGGGTTTGATCTTCTTCTTCTCCGCTCGACAGCTTGTTGAGCGTGCTGAGCAACTCGCCAAGATGCTCGGGACCAGTGTGCTCGCGTTGCAGGAAGCCGTCGATATATGCAGAAAACAGCTGACGCTGCACCGCGCTGTGTTCGTCGACGCCAAACTCATCGGCGGTCGAGACCCGGTCACCGCCGGCACGTTTCGACAGGTACATGCCAGAGTCAGCGACGCGAATGATGTCTTCCGCCGAGATGCCGTGAACCGGGAAGCTGGCGACCCCGAAACTGCCGGTGATGTGGTGCTCCTGCATCATGGGATCGGTTGCCAGCCAGAGGCGTAGACGCTCGGCCAAAATCTGCGCCTGCTCGACTCCGGTCTCAGGCATGAGGATGATGAACTCGTCGCCTCCGTACCGGGCTACGACATTGGATTGGCGGCATCTTTGTTCCAGCAAACGGCCGACACGCGCCAGGACAAGATCGCCTTCAAGATGGCCGAGGCTGTCATTGACTTCCTTGAATTTATCGAGATCGATAATGACAACGGAAAAAGGCCGCCCGGAGCGGGAAGCGCGTTTCCATTCTGAGGTCAGCGATTCCCAGAAGAAACGGCGGGTTTTGATTCCGGTCAGGCCATCGGTAATCGACTGTTGCTGAAGTTTCTGGAAGACGAAAGAGTTGTGAAGAGCGGTGGCCAAAAGATCGGCCAAGGTGTTCATGATGAGCACGTCTTGAGGGGCGAATGCTTCTTCTTCGCGGCTTTCCACATTGAGAACGCCAAGTAAGGTATCGCCATACGAGATGGGAATACAGAGTACGGAACGAGAGTCTGGCAAAATGCCCTGGAGTTGGGCATCGCCGGTGGTCTGCACCAAGGCACTCTCGCCGGTGCGAGCAACCCGGCCGAGGATTCCCGTGCCCAGCGGGATGCGCTTGCCGAGAGCCTGGGCAGTGGTACCGGCTTCAGCTTTAATTTCAACCTCTTTTCGCGCGTAGTCGAAGATGCCGATGCCGATGTGATCGAAGCGGAAGTTTTTCTGGATGTGGCCGACGATTTCCAAAAGCATCTGCTCCGCGTCCTCGCTAGAAATGGCGGTTTTCGAGATGCTGTTAAGGAAGGAAAATTGGCGAGCCCGGCGCTGCTCTTCGGCGAACAGACGCGCATTTTCGACGGCGACGGAGACCTGGCCAGCCGCGGTCTGAAGTACTTCGAGGTCGCGCTCTTCGAAAACATACTCGCGATCGGTGCTCAGGGCGGCCATCACTCCCGCAGGCTTGCCGCCAAGCAGAATCGGTGCACCACAGAAACACTTTGACGGATTGGGGGGGACGAAAGTGGTCCCCAGGCGTTCGCGGGCTTTTTCGAGATCGGAGCGGATGAGCAACGGCTGTGCCGTTCGGAGAATGTATTCGGTCAGACCGTTGTCGTACTTGCGGGAGCGCTTCGGAAGAAACTGGCCCTTCACCACCTCGAGTTCGAACTGAATCTCGTCGCCTTCATGGAACGCAACGTAGAAATCGTTCGTGTCAAAGATCAGGCCCAGCTCTTTTTGCACGGTGCGCAGGATCTCATCCTGATCGAGGCGAGAGCTGACGGCTTGGCCAATCTGGGTGAGCAGTTCGTATTCCTTGGTGCGGCGCTGCGCGTCATGCATAACAACGTAATTTTCCAGGGTCAAGCCGATCTGCAAAGCCAAACCGATCAGCAGGCGCAAGTTGGACGATCCGAAGACGCTGCGGGCCGCATGGGGAAAGAAAATCACTCCGAAATGATGTTCGCGAGTTTGCAGGCTGACGGCGGTGACGTGGCGAATTCCTTCGTCGGTCAGCAACTGGCGGAATTGCGTGAAGCGCGCGCCAGGAAAGGCCGGCAAAGGCTCTGAGATATCGGCTACGTTACGAAAGCTGACGAAACCGCCACGGCGATAGGACAGTTCGGCAATGTATTCGCCGGCGCCGCTCTTTTCCATCTTGGCGATAAGATCGGGAGAAAAACCGCGTTGCACGGAAGGCAAAATGGCGCGCCAACGTTCAGAAATGTAGATCACGGCGCGACCGGTGGGCAGCGGAGCCACCAAACGGTCGAGAATACTCTGCAAGCTGGGCACGAGTTCCTCAGCCGAGAGTAGCCGCATGGGGTCGACGCCCAAGGTGGAAAAGGCGAGCGCGTTTTCCTGCACCGCATTGCGTTCGTTTTCGAAGAGCGCCATGACCATTGCCACGCCCAGAAGCATTTGCGGAATAGGCCCGATGAAATGACCGGCAGTGCCGAGGATGGCGACGAAGGGATTGCGAAGTTCGCCGAAGACCATCAACACCGCCCACAATGCAAGCGAAACGGCGAGCAACTTAAAGGCAAGTGAATTTCTTCGATGAGCGTGACGGTAGAAGTAAAACGAGCAGTAAAGCAGCACGATGCCCATGCCTACGTCTAAGGGCAGATGAGGGGTAACCGACGGATCGGGGTGAAATGTTCCTTCCGTGATTTGCGCCTGCAAATTCCACCATGCCAGACCAATGCCCGCGAAACCGAGAGCAACGTCTCCCCATTGAAACTTGAACTTCTCCCGCATGAGACGAGTTGAAACGAAAATACAAATCGTCATTGCGACCAGAAGCAGGGAACCGGAGAAAGAGATGACCGCGGAAGGCTGATGCAAAGCATCCCAGGCATCAAGGCAATAATGCGCCGTGTAAAAGGCCCAGGCGAACTGCCAAGCGCGGAAGTATTGTTGCCGGCTCTGCTCATAAAGGTAAGTGAACAAAAGGAAGAGCAGCAGGGCAACGACGCCCGGCACAATGACCATGCTGATGGCAATGCTCGTCATGTCAGTGAAAACAAGTCAGTCTAGCTGCAGCAGAAGCGCACCCGCTGACTCCCATGGTTTCATACCCATGTTAGAGAAAACAATAGAGATCGGGCGAAGTATGAAAAATCGGCAGGCTTTGGTAATCATCGTTTGGTTACTAAAGATTGCAGGGTTTGCCCGGTCCCGTTGCATGCCCCAGTAAGCGACGAGATCCATGCACGCAGCAGGAGCACGCCTTCTGTGTGGACGACATCGCGACTGAGCTGGGGCATGGCGGCTTTGGGAGCAGTAGTTTCGAGCCGGTACATAAGGATGGATTCATCAGGCCGGCCAGGGACAATATCGTAGCGGCGTCCTCCGACCTCTCCTGCGGAATTGGGGGATTTGCACAGGCCGAGATGAGGTGAATCGGTTTGGGTCAGCCGGAAATCCACACCCGTGTAGCCAGCCTGGCCGCCGGGTTGGTGGCAGTGAGCACAATTGTTGTCCAGATAAGCGCGGGCGCGAGATTCCAGAGATCCGGTTGCTGGGTCATCCCATTTGGCGACTGCGGGTCGCTGGTTGGGCGCAGGCAGCTCCCGGAGGTAGCCAATGCGAGCCCAATGTTCGAGTTGGTTTTCGGTTCCGGTGGAGTAGGCGTAGCTTTTATTCAGGTTGCGGGCTTTGGGTCCGATTGGCAGAAAGACTTTGTTGTTGTCATGGCATTCGTGGCATTCGTTCACATTGGGGATGGTGTAAGTGAAGTCGTGAAGCCGCCCGGAGGTATCAGTCCAGCGAACCGGGACGGGATCGGGAACGAGTTGCTGTGTGGCGTCCCGTTGGTCGGCATCCCAGATATACAGAAGCGCTATCCACTTAGTCTCTGTGTGCACCAGCAGGCGGGTTTCAATCAGCTTTTCAGAGGAAGTGCCGTCCACGGGAAAGGCGAAGGTTTTGGCGAGTACAGTGCCAACCGGAAACTCGAAAGGGCCGTCGGGTAAGTAGCTGGCCGAAGTGCCCGTGGGCATCCAGACGAAGCGATATTTACTGCCGTAGTCCGAAAAAAGCGGCGTGCTCAGATCATAAGGAACAACGCCTCGGTTGGGCTGGAGCTTGCCCGAATGAACGGTAAATAATCGCCATGAGGAAAGCTTCTTGGGGAATGGAGGTTCAATTCGAACCTGAACATCGCGTTGTAGCTTGCTGCAACCCAGCATGCACAGAAGCAGCAATGGCCCTAGCGCTCTCCAGCGTGATCTACATTCCGGCATGCTGTTCCGTTATTTGTTTGCGAGTTGGGGCACAGTTACTGCGGCCAGCGCCGGACGCGAACATCCGTATTGTTTGACATTCTTGATGGGATGTTTCATGCCACCGGCTGCGTCGAAATTCAGAAAAGTTGAGGTTCCGTTGTTAGCCAGGCACAGGTCCCCCGGATTTGGTCCCTTGCCCCAGTGCGGGTCGACTACTCCATCGTACAGAACGTCGGTGAGCTTTCCACCAAGGGCCGAAGCCAGCATTTTGACTCCGCTAATGCGGTTGTCGGGCGATTGCCCCCCGCCACTAATCTCGTTGTCATGAAAATAAACATCGCGGACGTATGGATCGTAGCGAGTGTCGTTGGGAGCAAAAATTTGCTGAGTAATCGGCGAGTCTGCGGTATCCCGTAGAGAGTCCTCGTCAACGCCGGTGTGATAGTTAATGATGTAAACATTGACGGTGTTGTTGTTCTGAATTTTGTTGCCGAAGACTTCAACCTCACGAATAGCCATTACATACATGCCCGTACCGGTGGGCAGATAGTAGATCGGGCCGAGACTCTTGGGCGCGAAATTGGGCGTGTTATTGTCGATAATCTGGTTGTTGTAGGCGCGCACGCGGCGGCCACCTTGGCGCGGAAGATTGGGTAAATTGAAAATACCCATGCCGCCGGCGTTGTGGGTCGCGACGTTTTCATAGGCATCCACGTTCTCGGTGTTTTCAATTTCGTAACCATCCACATTGAATTCCGAGCGATTGCGGTGAAGCACGACGTTTTCGGATTGGCCGACATAAATTCCGGCATCGGCCGCGCCTTTCGCAACGGAATCTTCGACCAGCAGATTGCGACAACTGACGGGATAGATTCCGTAAGGCCCGTTAGCCGAATTGGGACCTCGAGTCCACTCGGTTCGTACGCGGCGAACCGTGATATTGGAGCCGTCCTGAATGGTAAGCGCGTCGCCGGCGGTATCCTCGATGCCGACATCCTCAATGGTGAAATCATTAGCTTTGACCAAAACACCTTCTGCGCCCGTCTTTTGACCGGCGAAAGAGAGAATGGTCTTGTCCATGCCTTTCCCGCGAAGGGTTACGCCGTTGACGGTGAGCGAGAGGGTGTTGTCGAAGTGAAAAGTGCCTTCCGGGAGGTCAATAACGTCCCCGGGCTTGGCACTGATGAGCTTCTCCTGAAGATTTTTCTGGAAATTCTCGGGCGCAACCTTGCCGCAGCTGATGAGGAGGAGGGTAGCGATAACAGTAAGGCAGATAGTGAAGCGAATCATTGATATTTTCCTCAAATGCATAGATCCTTCGGGCCTAAAGGCCACTCAGGATGACAGCAGTCACGGGGTTGTGAAATGCAGCGCGAATTCTATGCTGCCGTAAACCCGCGGTCAATCTTGCCGGTTGCGATAAGATCATAAGAGGTAGAAGTAGCACTTAGACGAATGCATCCGACTAATCCATCGGAAACTGTCGCGAAGTCCAGCGGCGAAACCGCAGAAAGCCGGCCGACGAATTTCATTCGCGAGAAGTTTCTTGACGACTTGAAAACCAATAAATACGCCGGACGTGTGCAGACCCGATTTCCTCCTGAACCCAACGGATATCTGCACATTGGGCATGCGAAGGCGATTTGCCTGGACTTCGGGCTGGCGGCTGAATTTGGCGGCAAGACCAATCTCCGCTTTGACGATACCAATCCCGAGAAGGAAGACACCGAGTATGTCGACGCCATCATGGAAGACGTGAAATGGCTCGGCTTTCACTGGGACGGACTGTTTTATGCGTCGGACTATTTCGATCAGCTTTATGAGTGGGCGCTGCAGCTGATCAAAACTGGAAAAGCGTATGTGGATGATTTGTCGGCTGAGGAGACTCGCGAATATCGCGGAACTTTAACCAAGCCCGGTAAGGACAGCCCATATCGCAACCGGTCCGTAGAAGAAAATCTAAACCTGTTTGAGCGGATGCGTGCCGGTGAATTTCCCGATGGGTCGCGCACGTTGCGCGCAAAAATCGACATGAGCTCGCCCAATCTGAACATGCGGGACCCGGTGATGTACCGCATCCTGCATGCGGAGCATCACCGCACCGGAAACAAGTGGTGCATCTATCCGATGTACGACTATGCGCACGGACAGTCGGATTCGATCGAGCGTGTGACCCATTCCATGTGTTCCCTGGAATTTGCTGATCACCAGCCTCTGTACAACTGGTTCATTCGCGAGCTAGGAATTTTCCCATCGCAGCAGATTGAATTCGACCGGCTCAGCCTCACCTACACGATGATGAGCAAGCGCAATCTGCGCCGACTGGTCGAGGAGCATAAAGTGAGCGGGTGGGATGATCCGCGTATGCCGACGCTCGGTGGTCTGCGGCGGCGTGGTTATACGCCGGAAGCGATCCGCAACTTTGTAGCGGCAGCAGGAGTGTCGCGGACCAACGGAATTGTCGAACTGGAAATGCTGGAGCATTTTCTCCGGGAAGATCTGAACAAGCGTGCGCCCCGCGCGATGGCCGTGATACGGCCGCTAAAAATTGTCATTGATAATTATCCGGAGAACCTGGTGGAAGAAATGGAGGCGGTGAACAATCCGGAAGACCCGGGTGCGGGCACGCGGAAGGTTCCTTTTTCGCGGGTGTTGTACATCGAGCAGGATGATTTTCGCCACAATCCGCCCAAGCAGTATTATCGGTTGTCGCCGGGCCGGGAAGTAAGATTGCGCTATGGATACTTCGTCACCTGTACGAATGTGGTCAAAAATGAGAACGGCGATGTGATGGAAGTCCACTGCACGTATGATCCCCAGACTCGTGGTGGAAATTCACCGCCCGATGGCCGAAAGGTGAAGGCAACGATTCACTGGGTCTCCGCGGCGCATGCGATCGATGCCGAAGTGCGGCTCTACGACAAGCTCTTCACCAAACCAGATCCGAGCGAAGTCGAAGAAGGCGAAGATTTCACGGCAAATCTTAATCCGAACTCTCTGGAAGTGGTGCGCGGCTGCAAAGTTGAACCTTCGCTGGCCAGCGCAACGATCGGCACCCGGTATCAGTTCGAGCGAGTAGGGTACTTTTGCGTGGATCCGGATTCAAAACCAGGCCGGCCAGTATTCAATCGAACCGTGGCGCTGAAAGACACCTGGGCAAAGATTGAGAAAAAAGCCCAATGAGCTAAGCTGCTTTCTGCGCTCCTGACCGCCTTACCTCCGGCAAAACCTCTTTTCCATAAAACTCGATCACCTTCCGCTGATCCGCTTGTCCGGAGTGAATGTTAACAATCGTTACTCCACTTTCGAATAGTTCGTTGACCTTCTTGATGTGAACCTTGGGATCGGTGCTGACCGGCCAATCGCCATAGACCTGCGGGAGCGTAACTTCAGACTTAGCCAGTCGCTGAATTTCTTCAGGATCACGGACATTGTAGTAAGTCTTGAAAGCCTTCGGCCCGAATCGCCACAAATCGGCTGCGGCCTCGGCGAGATTTTGATCGCCCACCACGACATATTGCTCGACTAATACGGGCATTTGTGTGACATCTTTGCCGGCAGATTTGGCGGCGTTCACGAATTCATCTTTGTATTGCTTCCACGTTTTGGGGTCGGTGATAAGACCGTCGCCATACTGGCCAGCGCGTCGCATGGCCTTCGGTCCGTTCGCAGCCATGAGCAACGGTATGCGAGTGCGTGGGGCGTCATAAAGTTTAGCGTTCACGTTGTAATACGTGCCCTTGTGGTCGATCTCCTTGCCGGTCCAGAGTTGGCGGATGATGTTTGTAGCTTCGATCAGTCGTTCGGAACGCTCAGACCATTTTGGCCACGATCCCACCGCGGCCTGCTCATTGAGCGCTTCGCCGGAACCGACGCCGAGAAACACCCGGCCTGGAGACAAGAGATCAAGCGAAGTGAATGCTTCGGCGACTACCGCGGGATTGTAGCGAAACGTAGGACAGGTGACGGTTGTGCCCATCCAAACGCGGCGAGTGCGTTGGCCTACTGCTGCGAGCGTGACCCATGCCTCTCCCGCATGACCTTCGTTGGATTGCCAGGGCTGAAGGTGATCGCTGGTGGCGAGCAGGTCGAAACCAGCATCTTCGGCTGCGATCGCTAGTTCGATCAGTTTGGGAACCGGGAATTGCTCATGAGCCAGCATGAAGCCGATGTTCTTTGAAAGCAGGGAAGTGGGTTGCGTGCTGTTCCCTGGGTTGGATTCTTGTGTTCTTGCTTCTCCGAAGCTGCGCTGCGAATTGGCTGCAAGCATACTCGCTCCCATTAAAGCACCGGCAGAGGTTAACAGGCTGTGGCGGCTGATCGCGCGAGAACTGTCGTGTATGGTCTTCCTCGGAACTACTCGGATTGTGTGGGTTTCGATGCAGTTTACGGATAAAGGTTGGTGAGTGTGGCGCATGAAGTGATTTTCTCTGGCGCATCCCGAGGCAGTTGCGTTTCAAGCTCGCAACTAGCAATCGAAAATGCCACGCAGAGTTTGCTCTCGTATTTTTCTGCGCGCTGCTTCATGCTTTTGGTAGTGAAGCCGGGACAGTAGCCGCAAGACAAGCTCGCGGGTCGACAGGTACAATTGTGATTGCGTGAAGTGCTTCCCATTCCGCACTCCACATCGGGCGCGTAGCTCAACTGGCAGAGCAACTGACTCTTAATCAGTAGGTTGAAGGTTCGATTCCTTCCGCGCTCACCACTTATCCTGAAATCATGTGGTTGCTACAGGTGTTTGCTCACGAAACAGCTTGTTGGTAGCAAAACCGTAGCAAAGTTTTTGGATGCTACCTCATCCAATGGCTGTTGAAGATCTACGACGCTCTCTGAATGGATTTCTTCCTCGTCAAATCGCATTCGCTTGTCTATTATCCAAGGATGTCGCAAATCACCTGCAGACTGACATCGTCACCGTTTAATGCGCTTGCCAAGCTGTGCCTGAAATCGTGCCTAATTCGATTCCAAGTTTCTTTGCAGCCGGTCTGATAAACCGCTTCAGCGCATTACCAGGATTCACAGGTGTGCCTGTTTTCGAGCAGAAAACCCGCTCGATTGCAGGGTGTAGATGCCGAAGCGCATTGACACCTTCCACTAATGGCACAAGGAATCGGTAAACACCGATCCGGTTTGTTCCGGCTTCTCCGCCGTGAACCAAGTCTTTCCCGCCATCGACAAAAGAAAGTTCTGCTCCGTTTCTGAATAAAGTGACTCGTTACCAGTCGGTGATGATCTCTGATCTTGTTATGAAATTTATTTTGGTTCGGCATGATTTGTGACGCAGGTCACTTCAGAATGTGAGCCAGCCCACAGCGGGATAGTGACGCCTACCGCCAGAATGGCCCCCAAGCTTTGTAACCGAAGGTAGTGGCGGACACCCAAAAATTCATTTGCCAAATAGAAGCTGGTAACAAAAGGAGCTTTTAGATGATGAGAGTGGCATTTTTTTTGCTCAGGCCAGTGGTCATCCCGATCTTGCTACTGTTCGCACTGAATCCGCCGCACGCGTTGGCGGTTCCAAGTTATGCACGCCAAACTGGACTAGCCTGTAGCGGATGCCACTACAATCCGCCAGAACTGAACCCCGCCGGACGAAGATTTAAGTTGCTTGGCTACGTCGATAAAGGGGATCAGACTCCAGTCGTCAAATCCGACAGCGGTAAACAACATTCCTCGCTGAATCTGCTCGCTTCGCTACCGTTGTCCGTTATGCTGGAAGCTTCTTTTACCAACACCAAAGCACCTATACCATCGACCCAGAATGGCAGCTTCGAGTTTCCCCAGGACATTTCGCTATTTCTCTCCGGCGCCTGGACAACCCACGTCGGCAGCTTCGTTCAGGTCACGTACGATACCCAGGACGACCACTTCACCAGTGACAACACCGATATTCGCTATGCCAATACCACGAAACTGAGTGGGAAAGAACTGATCTACGGCTTCGATCTAAATAACAATCCCACGGTAGAGGACTTGTGGAATGACACTCCCGCGTGGGGATTTCCCTGGGTTGCGAGTGATTTTGCGCCCACTCCGAGCGCGTCGCCAATCATAAACGGCGGCTTAGCCCAGGATGTAGGGGGACTAGGCGCATACATGATGTGGGACAACCATCTCTATGTTGACTTCGCCGGCTACCGCTCCGAACACGTCGGCGGACCACAACCGAACCCGGGCACTAACGCGAGCTTCAACATTCGGGGGCTTGCTCCGTACTGGCGCGCCGCATGGCAAACCGCAACCGCAACCACACAGTGGGAGATCGGGACATATGGAATCCACATGCAATCTACACCGGGCGCGATTACCGGGCTGGAAGATGCATACACCGATTGGGCGATCGATTCGCAGTATGACCGAACCCTCTTCAGGAGGGATGTGCTTTCGCTGCGAGGCACATATATCCACGAGAAATCAGATTTGCTGGCCAGCTTCGTTTCCGGCGCCGCGACGCTAAGAAACAACAATCTGAATAGTGTTTTGCTGAACGGAGAGTGGCACTTTGGCAACCGCTATTCGGCGACGTTCGGCTGGTTTAACACAACGGGCACAATTGATCCCTTGCTGTTCGCGCCCGGCGCTGTGAGCGGCAGCGCCAACGGCAATCCAAAAAGCAACGGTTACACCGCAAACTTCTCGTTTTGGCCGTGGCAGAACCTTCAGCTTGCGGCTCAGTACACCGGATATACAACCTTCAATGGCGGCGCGACGAATTACGACGGTTCGGGCCGCAACGCGAACGGCAACAACACGATCTATCTTGACGCAAAATTTCTTTTCTGAAGAGAAACGTGAACAGTGGCTGAATTCAAAGGAGAAAACGCAATGAGATGGAAGGCATTCATGATGATTTGGACAGTAGCCGCATTGTCCATGGCGGCATCGGCCGGGGAGATCGAGGGCAAGGTTAGCGGCATGAAAGGCAAGTCGGTGATCTATGTCGACACGATCGCCGGCAAGACTTTTCCCGCGCCAAAAGAGCATCCGGTGATGGACCAAAAGGGGCTCTTGTTCGACCCGCACATCATGGTTGTGCAGCAAGGTACTGCGGTCGATTTTTTGAACAGTGACAACGTGCAACACAACGTTTTCTGGCAGTCCGTTGGTACTGATAAGAAAGCGGGACACAACCTCGGCACTTGGCCGAAAGGTGAGAAGCGCTCGTTTACTTTCGATAAGGCCGGAGTGGTGCCGCTGCTATGCAACGTGCACCCCGAGATGGCGGGATATCTCATCGTTAGCCCGACACCTTACTTCGCAGAAAGCGATGAGAGCGGGAACTACAAAATCAAAGATGTACCTGATGGCAGCTACACGGTCGTGGTCTGGCATGAAGGCGCCAAAAATCAATCCAAGCCGGTTACTGTCGCCGGCAATACGAAAGCTGATTTCACTGTGAGTAAGTAGGCTCGTGGGGTGGGAACGCGCACCCACTCCTTATCTTTCTTTTCGGCAAGTTTAACTGGGGAATCACATCGCAGATGTTAAGGCGCTACAAAGAGAAAAGAGTCGACAGCGACTGGCTGAATACGAATTTTCCCTGCATGATGGCCTGTCCCGCGCATACCAATGCCGGACGCTATGTGGCACTGATTGCAGAGGGGCGATTCGAAGAAGCATACCGCTTCGCCCGCCAGCCGAATCCGCTCGCGTCAATTTGTGGTCGCGTTTGCGCACATCCGTGCGAATCTGCCTGTCGACGCGGTGAAATTGACCGCCCGATTTCGATTCGCGCGCTGAAACGCTTCTTGACCGAACGTTACGGTCCCGAGTCGAAGCACGCAATCAATGTGAACGAAGGCCGCATCGCCGCGAAGCTTCCATACAAGGTAGCGATTGTTGGCGGTGGTCCCGTTGGTCTTTCGGCGGCGCATGATCTCGCGCTTATGGGCTATTCCGTCACGATATTCGAGGCCGCTCCTGTGGCTGGTGGAATGCTGTATCTCGGGATTCCCGAATATCGACTTCCTCGGGATGTGGTCGAAGCACAAGTACGGGAGATCTTGCAGACCGGCGATATCACTCTCAAGCTGAACCATGCAGCAGGACGCGACTTTGCAATTTCAGATTTGCGCCATCAGGGATTCGACGCTGTTTTGATCTCCGTTGGCGCGCACCGCAGCCGGGATTTGACCATTCCTGGAGTTGATCTGGACGGCGTCCACAAAGGGATTGATTTTCTGCTGAATGTAAATCTCGGTTACAAGTTTACGATCGGACAGAAAGTCATCGTGATCGGGGGTGGAAACGTTGCCATGGACGTGGCACGATCTGCAGCCCGAGAAGTAGTTCGCCAGCATGTTGCAGGTGTGGAGGAAGCAGTTCCGTCGGAGGAGAACGTCTCCGCGGTTGCCACCCGGGAAATGGTGGACATTTCGCTTTCTGCCCTGCGGCTGGGAGCACGCGAGGTCAATATTGTTTGTCTGGAACGCCGCGATGAAATGCCCGCGGCCCTGGAGGAGATTGAAGAAGCTGAAGCTGAAGGTATCAAACTCCGCCCCGGGCGCGGGCCCAAGCGAATCGTCGGCCAGGGTGGCAAGGTCACTGCTCTTGAGACGCTGAACACAAAGTGGGTCTTCGATCAGAACCGCCGGTTCAACCCCGCGTTCTATGAAGGCACGGAGAGCCAGTTGGAATGCGACACCATCATTATGGCGATCGGGCAGGCGCCGCGGCTGGATCTCCTTAAACCTGAAGACAAGGTGGAAATTTCGCCGCGAGGGTTGATTGCAGTCAACCCGCAGACGCTCATGACTTCGGCTCCCGGGGTGTTCGCTGGGGGCGATTGCGTATTCGGACCACGGCTGATTATCGACAGCGTCGCCGACGGCAAACGAGCTGCGGTGGGGATCGACGAATACCTGCGGGGGGAAAAACATCCCGAGCCGATTGTCGAAGTTGAGGTGTTGCGGCGCCATGCCATGCCGCTCGATTTTCTCGATATCAATCGCCAGACCGTCCCGATGCTGCCGTTGGAGCGCCGCACGGGCGTGACCGAAGTTGAGGTCGGGTATGACGCGCAAACTGCAATGCAAGAAGCACAGCGCTGCTTGCACTGTTGGGTGAACACCGTTTTCGAAGGCTATGAAGAGGATGGAACTTTGTGCATTCTCTGCGGCGGCTGCGTCGATGTGTGCCCGGAGAACTGTTTGGAACTCGTTTCTCTCAATCGCATTCAATTCACGGATGAAACGGTTCAGCACATCCGGAAGAACCAGGAATGTTTTGGGGTGGAACTGAATGAGGTTGCCGCTGACGAGTTAGGAATTGTTACCGGCTCGGCGATGCTAAAGGACGAAACTCGGTGCATCCGTTGCGGCCTGTGCGCCATGCGTTGTCCTGTAGGCACAATCACCATGGAGTCATACAACTTTGTCCCAGCTGAAACCACCGGGCTGATTTCGATCGCGGCCATAGACGCGTCGGCGCGGCCAAAGGCGGAAGCGGCGGCGAAGTAAGGCAAAACTTATGGACGAAGAAAAAGAGCGACAGCTGGACGTCAAAGAACTCGATCGCCGTAGTTTCTTTGTGAAGCTCGGCCTCGGATCGCTGAGCATTGCGACCGCAGGCACAGCAGTGTTTGCTTACCAATTCCTCTCGCCGAATGTTTTGTACGAACCGTCGCCCATCATCAACGCAGGTAAGCCGGAAAGCTATCCATTGGATTCGGTCACGTTGGATGTGAACTCAGGTATTTACATCATTCATGCAAGAGAAGGTTTTTTTTCCCTATCGGCGGTGTGTACACATCTGGGCTGTCTGACCGCGTGGAAGCCGGAACTCGGAATGATCGCGTGCCCATGCCATGGCAGCAAATTCAAAACAAACGGCGAAAAGATTGAAGGACCTGCGCCCCGGCCGCTGCCGTGGTATCGCGTATGGCTGAGTGATGACGGTGATCTTATGGTGGACCGTTCTGCGACCGTTCGTCCGCAACAGTTCCTGAGAGTGTAGACATGGCGACTAGCGCAAATTATTTCGATCAGCTCCGCAAAACGAGGGTGTGGAGATCCATTTTTCGCAGCGGCAGCGGGACCAGCACACTGCATCGTTCCCTGGTGATCCAGCAAGACGTGTTCCTGCATCTGTTTCCCACCAAGGTTCGCCGCCGCATGATGAGTTTCAGTGTGACTTGGTATTTGGGGACTCTCACATTTGGAACATTTCTCATTCTGGTGACCACGGGAATCCTGCTCATGCTGTACTACCACCCATCGGTTCCGCAGGCGTATGCCGACAACAAGGATCTCCAATTCGTTGTGTCGTCTGGATTATTTCTGCGCAATCTCCATCGCTGGTCGGCGCATGCGATGGTCTTTCTTGTCTTTGCGCACATGTTCAAAGTCTTCTATCGCGGGGCGTATCGTCCGCCGCGAGAGTTCAATTGGGTGATCGGCATAATCCTCCTGCTGATCACGTTATTGCTCAGTTACACCGGATATCTCTTGCCTTGGGATCAGCTTGCCTACTGGGCCATCACCGTGGGATCCAATATCGCGTCAGCTGTTCCAGTATTCGGGGATAAGGTTCACTTTCTGCTGTTGGGCGGAAACCTGGTAAACGCCAATGCCCTCCTCCGCTTTTATGTTTTGCACTGCATGATCCTTCCGCTCACGGCGATTTTCTTCATCGCGATCCACTTCTGGCGCATTCGCAAAGACGGAGGCCTGTACGTGCACGGAAGCGAGTCTGGCCAGTCCGCCGCGAAGGAGGAGCGATGAGCGATTCCAAGGACTTCGTCACCGGTGTTAGTTCGAATGCCAAGAAAGACCCCCGCCGCGTGGTTTTCGTAACTCGGCGTACCTCGCCGCAAGTAAGAGTCGCAGACGATGAAGTGGTGCAGACGTTTCCAGAGGTGTTCTTCCGCACTGCCGTTGCGATCGAAGTTTTAGCAATCCTGCTGGTCGGAATCGCGCTGCTGTTCAATGCTCCGCTGGAAGGAATTGCAGATCCATCGCACACTCCCAATCCGGCCAAAGCGCCTTGGTATTTTCTGGGACTTCAAGAGATGCTGCATTACTTTCCGCCAGTCATGGCCGGGGTGCTGGTGCCGACTCTGGTCGTCCTCGCATTGATTGTCATCCCGTATTTCAACATCAATATCGAAGCGGAGGGTTTGTTTACCAGAAATCGGGCTCAGCGATTCCTATTGTTTTGTACTATTGCGGCCGCGCTCTCAGTTTTTCTGATCATCTTCGATGTTTACGTTGCGCTCGGGCCGACGCTGATCGTAATTGCCTTCATGTTGCTTGCAGCAAAGAGTTCAGCAACTTCGAAAACAGCATTTCGGCGATACCTCGCGGCGCGGCCGCTTTCTTTTTGGATCATGAGTTGGTTTTTATTTGAATTGATCGTCCTGACCACCGTTGGCACGTTCTTCCGCGGCCCCGGATGGTCATGGGTTTGGCCCTGGAGAACTTAAGTGCCGAGTCCGCGCAAAAATCAATCTTCTCTGCAACAGAAGTTATTCGGCGATCCCGTACGCACGTTCGGGATCGTGAGCCTGATTCTGTTGATCTTCCTCGCTATTGCGCCGGCAAAGAATCACTTCAGCGAATGGCGTCATTATCAGAATTCTTATCTCGCCATGATTCGTGGGCGCGGCGATGCGGTTACCCTTCAGCGTCACTTCAAGGGTGGAATCCAACAGATTTGGCACCCGGAACTTGGCGCAGTGGATCGCTGCACCAGTTGTCACATGGGACTGAAGGAAGCCAGTTTGACGGATGTTTCCGCGCAGCCGTTTCGGCGGCATCCGGTGGTGCCACACAACATTGAACAATTTGGTTGCGTGATGTGCCATCGTGGACAAGGAGTCGCAACCACAGTGGAGGAAGCGCACAGCAGCACCTTGGCTTGGGAACAACCGTTGCTGCCCGCGCGCTACATCGAATCCTCGTGTGGACAATGCCATCGCGCACCCCTCACTGGAACGCCGCAACTGAATGAAGGCCGCAGGCTGTTGGCATCCTCGGGATGTTTGCACTGCCACACCATCAAATTGCCTGAGGGTGGCACGTTACAAGCAACCGATGATCCTCCATCCCTTGTCCACATCGCTGACAAGACGACCCGGGAGTGGATCTTCACCTGGCTAAAAGACCCGCAGGCTTACGCGGCATCGGCGCGAATGCCGAATTTCAAGTTGAGTGACGATGACGCTCGCGACATCTCGGCATTTTTGATCTCCAACAGTGTGCCGCTGCCGGGGGACACTCTTGTACTATCACAAAAAGCCGCTCCGGACCCCAGTGCAGGCCCGAGCCTCTATGGCGAATCGTTCTGCGCTACGTGCCATGCGGTGCAGAATGCAGCCGGGAACCTCGTTGGCGGCAACCTCGGCCCCGAACTTACTCGCATCGGCAACAAGGCGAAGCCTGAATGGTTAGCCGCTTGGGTGAACAATCCACGTGCTTACGACGGCGGAACTCCCATGCCGCATTATCGGTTCACGGAACCGCAAGTCGCGACGCTAACAAGCTTCCTACAGGCGAAAAGCGATTCCGACTTCATGAGCAATGTTCATCTCGATCCAGCAACACCTGACCAAATTGCTCATGGCAAGCTGCTGGTCACCGAATATGGTTGCGCTTCATGCCATCAGATTTCTGGCATAAAGAAGCCAGAGAATTTTGCTCCCGAGTTGACACGCATCGGCAGCAAGCCGATATCGCAGCTGATTTTTATTGCAGGAATGCGCCACACATTACCCGACTACATTACGGGAAAACTGCGCGAACCGCGTGCCTTTGCTGCTGGACTAAAAATGCCACAGTACAGTTTCACGCCTGCGCAGATCGACGCGCTTACGACGGCCTTGCTCTCGTTGAATGAACGTTCCCAGAATCTGCCGTCCAGCCTGACGCTTCCCTCTACCAGAGAATCAGCTTATCAACCTGCGGGCAAGGCGGGCCAGTTGATGAATGACCTGGCCTGCTTCAGTTGTCATCGGATCAATGGACGCGGCAGTGACCTGGCCCCGGATTTGACCTGGGAAGGCAGTTCGGTCCAGCGCAAATGGTTGGAGGATTTCTTGCGCAACCCCAACACGCTTCGCCCAGCGCTGATCCGCCGCATGCCGAAATTCAACTTAAAGCCCGAGGAAATCACCACTCTGGCCGACTACATCATGACCGTCTACCAGACTCCCGCATTCGATCGTGAATCCATGCCGAATTCCGGTTACGCCGCTGCCGACATCGAACATGGCCGACAACTTTTCTACTCGAAATACGCCTGTCAGTCCTGCCACATCATCGATCCGAAAGCAGACAAGGGTTACGTCGGTCCAACTCTGACGGAGGTCGGTTCGCGGCTGAATGCAGCCTGGATCTATTACTGGCTGAAAAACCCACAGAGCCTGCGCGCCGCCACAATGGAGCCCAATCGCAACATGCCAGATGAAGACGCGCAAGCCCTTACAGCATTTCTCGTCTCGCAAAAAGGGTCGACCAAACAGGAGGCAAAAAAATGAAGCGAGCCTGGATTGCCGGCCTGTTCAGCGCTTCAATTGGTCTTTGCGGCTGCCCGCGACCTGTGTCTTCAGCGCCGACGCCTCCAGCTTACGGATCAGCGATCGTCGAGGTCAGCGGCGGAAAGCAGACTACACCTGTTGGGGGCAGACTAGAACAGCCGGTTGTGGTGCAGGTGAACGACGATCAGGGGAATGCGGTTAGCGGGGCAGTCGTGTCATTGCATGGTGCGAGTGGTGTGGCGTTCGACCCGGCGAGCGGTTCGACCGATTCGAGTGGACAATTCACGACAACTGTCAGCCTCGGTGGAATGGCCGGGCGATACCAGATCGTCGCCAGCACGCCGACAAAGGCGCAAAAAGCCGCAGAGCTCAAAATCGTCGAGATTGCCCTCGGATACCAGGAAGTGCTTGGGCAACAACTGAGCGAGCAGTACTGTGCGCGCTGCCACAATCCTGAATCTACTCCCGAACGCGTTTCAAATTATGACAACCTCGAAGTGAAGCCGCATCCATTCACAGAGGGCGACACGCTAAATAAAATGTCAGATTCTGACCTGCTAGCCGTCATCAGCCACGGCGGTCCAGCGTTGAACAAATCGGCCCTGATGCCTCCCTACGGCTATACGTTGTCGAAAACGGACATGCAGGCGCTGATCGGATATATAAGGATGGTTTCCGATCCTCCGTATCAGGTTCCGGGTATGTTGTACACCAAGAAGTAGCGTCTTTCGTAAGTTCCGTTCTCTCTCCATTCGCACTCGGTCCGTCATACAAGTCAGCAGCTTGTCCAAGCCGGCTAGGTTCGGGTGGACCTAATGCGCTACCTTGCTGTTTTCGAAAGGGACAGTCGCGTGGCCGAGCTTCTCGCCGATTTTCCTGAGGAAGGCATTAGGTAGGGTGCTGTCTGCCAACATCGAACAGCACAGAATTTTGCCTTCTGGTACTTCCTGGAACACATCCGTCAGCATGTGGATATACTAGCGGCAACCGCACCAGAGCGCGATCGCGAGCCAAGGTTGTTTCCGATCAGAATGGTCGAGAGTTTATGGGGCGGTTGCGACCACGACCAAAGGTTAAGCTCGGATCGGTTCCACCTAGCGTTCGGGGCCAGCTTAAGGCCGTCGAACGGGCACCTCAGGCTCCTTGCGAAATGGCTATCTGCGATGCGGGGATGCGAAAGGCAGAAGAGAATGAATGCTCGCGATTTGGTGGCCATTGACGTCCACGTCCACCTTGAAACGGACGAGAGCGACAACGCCACCAACGAAGCGGCGAAGAAATATTTCGGCAGTTCAGGCTTGGACCGGAACCGGCATGCGCTGGCCGAGTACTATCGCTCGCGTAAAATTGGCTGCGTAATTTTCAGCGTGGACGAGCGCCTCACGGGACGCATGCAGATTCCGAACGACGAGGTAGCGGCGTTTGCGGCGGAGAATTCGGACATTATGCTTGCCTTCGCGAGTGTAGATCCCATGCGGGGGCAAGTGGCAGTGGAGGAAGCGAAACGTCTCATTGCTTCCGGCAGCATTCGTGGTTTCAAGCTCCATCCCCCGGTACAACAGTTTCACGCCAATGACAAGCGTGCGTATTCCTTCTACGAAGTTGTGAATGCCGCTAAGTTGCCGGTGATTTTTCATACCGGACACACTGGCATCGGGGCGGGCATGCGAGGAGGCGGAGGCGTTCGACTCAGATACGGGAATCCGATGGATATTGATGATGTCGCAGTCGACTTCCCCGACATGCCCATCATCATGGCGCATCCCTCATTTCCCTGGCAGGACGAAGCGATCTCCGTGTGTCTGCATAAGCCGCAGGTATACATTGATCTTTCGGGATGGTCCCCCAAATACTTCTCGCCCACACTCGTGCAATATGCAAACACTCTGCTTAAGCGGAAGGTGCTCTTCGGTTCTGATTATCCTCTGATTGCGCCGGACCGATGGCTCGCCGACTTTCGAAACATTGCCATCCGGGACGAAGTACGACCGCTGATCCTCAAAGAAAATGCCATGCGCCTGTTCGGTTTGGAGGGGTGATCTTAGACTTTGACTGTCGGGATCGATCCTCGATCATCAGGAGAACGTTAACAGAAGCTGAGTGAGCTCTTCCGGCTGGTCCAGCATCACATCATGACCGCATGGCATGGTGAGCGTCTTCCATCCGCGCGCTTTTGCCTTGTCGTAAAACTGCACAAAGGGGGACGGGCTCCAGCCGTTGGCCAGAATGTAAGCAATATTCGGGATCCGGTTGAGAGCTCCCGTGAGCCGCAGGGGTTGTTGGAAACACGCGAGAGGCTGCATCGTGGATTGACGATCCACCCAATCGCGATCTCGAAGATTGACATTGAAGGCCGCAGCGGGGATCGAGGGTGTTTTCCAGCCGTCACCATGCATTTTTGTCGCTTCCAGTTGGGCGTTTCGATCCTCGGTTGGAAGCGTGTCGTGCAGGCTCTGACCGTTATCGGGAACAAATGCGTCGAGAAAGACCAGTGCCTTTATCCTTTCCGGAATGCGGTCGGCCACACTGGTTACCACACAACCGCCATAAGAGTGACCACACAGAATAATGTTGCTGAGTTCCTCCCATTGGATCAGGTTGATCACATCGGCGACGTGCGTCTCAAGATTAATGTGCGGAGAAAGCAAATGGCTGCGTTCGCCGACGCCGCTCAAAGTGGGCGTGAAAACTTCATGTCCGGACGCCTGGAGTTTCGAGCGAATTTTTTTCCAGATCCAACTACCCCGCCAGGCGCCATGAACCAAAACATATGTTGCCATTGAAGCCTCCGCAAAACCTTGTGAACGGCCCGTCCCCGTCGCTGACCGGTCTCACTCGAAGATGACAGTTTTGTTGTCGTAAAGCAGAATCCGGTTCTCGATGTGCCATCGCACCGCCCGCGAAAGCACTACTTTTTCGAGGTCACGTCCCTTCTCCACGAGATTTTCGATCGTATCTTTGTGCGAGATTCGCTGCACGCCTTGCTCAATAATGGGTCCGTCGTCGAGAGCTTCGGTCACATAGTGAGCGGTAGCGCCAATCAATTTCACTCCGCGAAGATAGGCTTGGAGATGTGGTTTGGCGCCCATGAAGGCGGGCAGGAATGAATGATGAATGTTGATGATGCGCTGCGGATAGCGGCGAATGAAATCGGAGGACAAAACCTGCATGTAACGCGCGAGCACGATGAGATCAACCTGGTTGTCTTGGAGAAGTTGCAATTGTTGCCGCTCGGCTTCGGGTTTGTTTTCCTTTGCGACCCGAACGACGTGATAGGGAATGTGGTAGAAATCAGCGTCCTGCTGGGCATCGGGATGGTTGCTGATAATGAGGCAAATATCACAGGCCAGTTCGCCTGTGCGCTGCCGATAGAGCAAGTCCACGAGGCAGTGATCATGTTTTGAAACAAAAAGAGCTACACGCGGCCTGTACGTCGACAAAGCGATTCGCCAATGCATCGAGAACTGCTGCGCAATGGCGGCGAACTTCTCAGGAAAGGTTTTCAGGTCAAGCTGAAAACCGGCCAGGTCGGACTCAATTCGAGCCAGATACAAGCCTTCTTCGGTCTGGTGTTGTTCCAGGTTCAGAATGTTGCCGCCGTGCCGCCAGATGAAATCTGTAATTGTGGCGTTGAGGCCTTTACGGTCCGGACACTGAACCAACAGAATGGCTGAATTTTTCAAATGTCCCTCCCCAGGCGGTCTTCAAATGAGATCTGAGAACGCCTCCGATCTGTAGCGTAACTTCCCTGCATCATATTGCATACACCCGCACTTAGCCCAAAATCATCGCGTTTGGCCGTTGTGGGGCGCGATCTGGACTATGCATCCTCGACGGAAGACTTCGGAGGATTGCAGAGACGAGTAGAATGTATACGAACGGGACGCCCAAACTATGGGCTGGTCCAATTTGCATACAAATGGCCGGTAAAAATTCACGAGTTATTGTTCGAATCCGCGAAATGGTTTTGCATGGAGAACTGCCTCCTGGCGAGCGCGTGAGAGAAGTTGAACTGGCCGCCAAGCTCGGAGTTTCCAGAACTCCGGTTCGTGAATCGCTCCCGATTCTTGCGCAGGAAGGCGTGCTGACGCAGTTGGATACTCGCGGTTTTGTGGTTCGGGCGTTTACCTCGCAAGAGATCATGGACGCGATTGATGTCCGTGGTGCTCTGGAAGGATTGGCGGCGCGGATGCTGGCGGAGCAAGGGCCTTCCCGGCGCCTCATTCACTCTTTGCAGGAGTGCCTGCGGGAAGGGGATGAGATTTTTACCAAGGGGCATCTGCTGTTGGCGGATGAAGCTCGTTATGGCGACATGAACAAGCAGTTTCATTCGCTGATCGTGCAAGGATCGGGAAGTAAGGTGTTGGCCGAGGCAATTGAGCGCAACGGGCGCATTCCATTCGCGGCGGCACATGCCATCGCCTTCGACAAGATTGATCTTCCCCGTATGTACGATCACTTGCTCTACTCCCATCGGCAGCATCATGCGATCGTTCAAGCGCTTGAAAATGGGGAGAGCTCCCGCGTGGCCGCACTCATGGTCGAGCACGCGGTTGGAGCGAAGGTGAGCATTAACCTGTCGCGCGTGGGCTTGCGTCCCGTAGGCGATGGAGGAGACAAGTCGTCTCTAGACCGTTAGCATGCCGTCTGAAGGATCTGTTCAGAAATAATTATTTGCGGGAACCGGACCGCTTCGCTTGGAGCAACGCATCGGCAAGAGCAGAACTTCCGTTATGAATGAGACGGTGTTTTTCCCTCCCAAATGCGTGCCGGCACAAGCAACTCGCCACGAAAAAGCGCGCGTGCCGTCCGAATCACACTCGAGCGGATGACTCTCAGTCCGCCGATGCTTTTCTCCACCTGAATCTCGACGGAAAACTCACCACTGGGGTGCTCAATGGAAAGACGTCGAACAGCGCCCTCTTCGGAGCGCACGATATCGCGAGCAACCGAACCGGGAAGAATACACGCGGTGCCAATGGTTACTGCCATGAGGACTCCGACTGCAGGGTGACACTTGTGTGGGGTGAAAGTGCGCGTCATTACGTGTCCGCCGGCCTTTGGCGCCGCGATCACAGTCATTTTTGGAACGACCTTTGCGCGTACGTCGCCCAAGCCCATCATTTCGCCAGCCTGGATGCGAATGCTCTCCAAACGCGCCTTGAAACTAGTGTCCGAGTCGAGTTCAGCCGGGGTTTCGTATCCTGATTTGCCGAAGTCCGCGGCTCGCATCAAGACCATGGGCATACCGTTATCGATGAGCGTCGCTTCAATTTGGTCGATTTTGTCGAGCGTGTTGTCCGTCGGCAACATCGTGCCGCAGACTGAACCGGCGGTATCGCGGAGATCGACGCGAATTGCGGCGGCCTTCCCGGGAACTCCGGCGATGGAAGTTTCTCCCGCGTACGTGACTTGGCCGCCCGGGGTGGGCACGTGGGCCACAGCAACTGTTTCGATGTTGACCATGTAAATCGAAACCGTGGTGACTGGATCTCTGGAGACAACCAGTCCGCGTTCGATTGCGAAGGGAGCGACTCCGGCCAGCATATTGCCGCAAGTGGGAGTGAGATCAACCAGCGGATGGTCCACGGAAACCTGAGCGAAGAGATAATCGACATCAATGCCGGGTCGCGAGGACGGGGATACGATCGCCACTTTGCTGGTCAGAGGATCCGCACCTCCGATGCCGTCGATCTGCCTCGCATCCGGTGAACCCATTGCCGCGAGCAATACCCGGTCGCGCGCCCGAACATCGGCCGGCAAGTCGCTAGCCAGGAAAAACGGCCCTTTCGACGTGCCGCCGCGCATCAGAATGCAAGGGATAGCGGTTTGCGACGTCCGCGACATTGGATGTGATCCTCACGAAAAACATAGCCGCCGATGCCACGGAAGATGCCGAGAAAAACCCCGCGGTCCTGAGCAGCGGTCAAGCGCTCACAAGTACTTGAGTCCCAAATCAGCGATCTTCTTACGCATTCCGTAAATGTCGAGGCCAAGTTC
>Ga0070731_10001473_pt1 | contig 24304 bp, 23 predicted proteins | sample Coa_R1_2_FD_66448 | JGI IMG/M metagenome (GOLD analysis project Ga0070731, IMG submission 66448) | Surface soil microbial communities from Centralia Pennsylvania, which are recovering from an underground coalmine fire - Coalmine... | ecosystem: Environmental > Terrestrial > Soil > Unclassified ... | reverse complement strand
CGCGGGAGAAGTCGTCGATGGCCTTGCGGTACTCCGGCTCCGGGTCGCCCGCGCCCTTCTTGATCGACCGGGCGATGTAGAAGCGGACGATGCCGCGGTTGTGGTACGCCGGGCTGCACGTCGGATCGAACTCCAGGGCGGCGTCGAGGTCTTTCAGCGCCATCGCGAACACCGGGCTCACGTCCTTCCCGGAATCGCGGGCGTAGCGGCCGCCGAAGATCAGCACGTTGGCCCGGTTCACCCGGGAGGGAGTCGACTCGGACCGCAGTTCGCAGGCGATCACGAAGTCCTCGAGGGCGCTCTTGCACGCGGCGCTCGGGTCGTTGCCTTCCAGCGAGGTGAGCACGGCCTTTGCGAACCGGTAGACCCCGCGCTGCGTTCGGATGTCGTAGTTCTTCCCCTGCTGCTTGATGGCCAGGGTGACGCCGTTTTCACCCTCCTCGAGCTGCTTCATGACCGCGTCGGTGCCGGCCCCGTTGGTCTCCAGGCGGATCAGCTCCTTGAACATGTGGATGGCTTCCTCCAGGCGCCCCGCGTGCACGGCCGCGATTCCCTGGGTGAAGCGCATCTGGTCGTCGGAGACGATGGCCTGGCCCTTGATGAAGCGGTCCAGGTCCTCCGCCATGTGGCGCGCGGAGTCGTAGCGGCGGACCGGGTCCTTCGCCATCGCGCGGGACACGATCTGTTCGAGGTCCGTCTTGACGTTGGCGTTGAGCTGCGAGGGCGGGATGAGAGGCTCCTTCACCACCGCGAAGCAGGTCTTCATCGCGTTGCCCGCGTCGAACGGAGGCCGCCCCGTCAGCAGGAAGTACAGGGTGGCGCCGAGCGAATAGACGTCCGACCGCTCCTTGATGTCGCCCGTGCGTGCGAGGGCCTGTTCCGGCGACATGTAGGACGGCGTGCCCGCCACCTGGATCGTGCGCGAAAGCAGGCTGTCGTCCGTGGGTCCCAGGGTGGCCGAGACCAGGGCCAGGCCGAAGTCGGTGACCCGCGTCCGCCCGTCGAAGCCAAGCAGGATGTTCTTGGGCTTGAGGTCCTTATGCAGGATGCCCTTCGCGTGCGCGTGCTCGACCGCGAGCGCCGCGTCGCGGATGATCTGCGCCGCCTTTTGGACCTGGAGGCCGCGGGCACGGACCTGATCGAGCGTTTCCCCTTCGACGAACTCCATCGAGACGAAGGCCCGCGTGCCGTCCGGCAGGTCGACTTTCCCCGCCTCATACACCGTCGCGATTCCCGGATGTTCCAATCCCACCAGCGACTTGGCCTCTTTCAAGAACCGCGAGATATGCTCGCTGCCGCCGCCTTCCTTGATGATCTTCAGGGCGACGTAGCGGCCGGCTTCGGAGTCCCAGGCTTTCATGACCGAGGAATGGCTGCCGCGCCCGATATCCTGGACCCGGACAAACTTTCCCAGGACGTTCGTGACGTCCCGGGTGGCGCGCGCCACCTCGGCGGGCAGCGCGGCAGAGGACGAGTCTCCGGATTCTTTGGACGGCTCGGCGGCCGCCGCGGGAGCCCGGGCCGGCTCCGCACCGCGGGACACCGGAGCGCCGTCTTCCGGCAGGGCGTCGGGGACATCTCCCCCGCGGGACCGGATTCGGCGGAGTGCCTCCTTGCGGAGGCCTTCAATTTGCTCGGGCTTGAGTTTGCCCCGGAGATGGTCGACCAGCGAGGAGCCGGCGACCTCCGACAGCGCGCTCAGGCACTCGTTGAGCGCATCCTGGCTGATCAGGCCTTTTTCCAGGGCCAGGATGCCGATTTCCGCTTCTTCTTCCAGCACGTCGGGCTCATTCTAGGGTGGAATGGGCGAAAACGCAACTTTGCCTTCGTCCCCCGGGTCGCTTCTATTGAATCGGCAGTATTCGGCCGTGGATTGAGCCCGGGACGATCAGGGAAGGGTCAGCGTCACCTTTTGGGCCTTGCCGCCCCGGATCACGCCGAACTCGACGGTGTCCCCCGGCTTCTTCTGGAAGACATAGGCGATCACCCCGCTTTCTCCGGGGAGGTCCTTCTGACCGTCCACGTCGACGATCACGTCGTCCTTCTGGAACTTCTGGGCGGCCTCGCGGTTCTTGTCCTTCACGAAATCCGGCGGGAATCCCTTGATCCGGAGCGCCAAGCCGACGGCCGGAGCGCCCAGCTTCTGGCGATCATCCGCCGAGAGCGGGTCGAGCGGCTGCATTCCCAGCAGCTTATGCCGCATGGCCCAGATCTGCACGCGCCAGCTGAAGTCCTCGCCGCGACGCCAGCCCCCGGCGAGGTCGAGCGAGGCCTTCGCGGGCGCTCCATTGCGGTCGATCTCGGCGTCGATCCGGACTGGGGCCTGCGCCGTGTGGAGCACCCACTGGACGTCGGCCACTGAAAGGATCGGCTGCCCGTGCAGCCTCCGGATGGAGTCGCCGGCCCTGAAGCCGCCCTTCTCCGCGGCCGAGCCGGCTGCCACGTCTTTGACCGTCGCCCGTTCCTTCAGGTCCATCGACAGACCGACGGCATCCGGCATGGGATAGGCCCAAAGCAGCGTTTCGGGAATCGGCTCCCCGGCCGATCGCAATGTCCAGAGCTCCGCCTCGCGGATCATGTGGCAATGGACGCATTTCTGGCGGGTCCCGTCGGCCGGAACCGCGTTGGGCCGGTTTTTCATGTCGGGGATCGCCTCGGGGGTCTTCCAGCGCGCGGGCGGCCCGACCTTCGCCGCGAAGTCCTTCGCGTTCCCCGGATACCCTTGATGGAACTCCAGCGCGGCTTCGAGCGCCTTGCAGAGTCCCTCGATCGTCACCCGCGCCGCATTGCCCTTTTCGCCGGTCTTGCTCCCGTAGCGGCCGTAGATCGTGCGATCCGCGTTCATCAGGACGACCGCCCAGTTGAGATCGTAATCAAACTGGAAGAATGAGAGATCGAGCCCGTAGCCCTGCACCACGCGGACACAGACGAAGCGGTCCATCAGCGCGGACAGCTCCGGATTCTCCCGAGACGCAACCTGCTTGTCGAACCCCTTGAAGGTCACGCACGGCACGCAGCGGAGGACGACCATCATCGGCTTCCCGGTCTTTTTCGCTTCCGCCAGACCGGCGTCGATATCGTCGTAGACCCACGCCCCCTTGAGCTCCGTGTCCTTCAGCCCTTCACGGATCCTCTCCTTGTCCTGAGGGGCGACGAGTGCCAGGCAGAACACGGCGGCAAGCGCGGTTTTCATGGGATCCACCTCCCCGTTCAGGGTACCCGGAGGCTCGGATTTCGCGCGTCTAAAAGATAACGCCTGCGTCCCCGGCCGGGAGCGCAGGCGTTCGTGAGTCTCGGAAGGGCGCTTAGTGCGCGGCCTTCTCGGGGGGCGGCGTGTGGCCGACCCAGGCCTTGGCTTCGTCCTTCTCCGGAAAGAAGTTCTTGTTCACCTCGGTGTAGAACTTCCACTTCTCGGGGAGCTCGTCCGCCGGGAAGATGGCCTGCACGGGGCACGGCTCGACGCAGGCGCCGCAGTCGATGCATTCTTCCGGGTGGATGTAGAGCATCTTCGGGCCTTCGTAGATGCAATCTACGGGACACGCGGGCACACAGGCCTTGTCCTTGGTGTTGTAGCACGGCTCGGCGATCACGTAAGCCATGGCGGGCTCCTATATACCGACCAAAAGATCCTTGCCTTCCACTTTGACGGGAAAGCACGGAATTTTCGCGCGCGGGTTCACCGGGGACTGACCGTTGCTGATGTCGAAGACCCAGGCATGCCAGGGACACACGATGTTGCAGCCCTCGAGCATCCCCTCGGCCAGGGGTCCTCCCTGGTGGGGGCAGATGTTCGACGTGGCGAAGAACTTGCCGTCGACATTGTATAGGGCGACTTCCTGTCCGTTGAGCTCGACCTTCACGGCGGTGCCGGGCGTCACCTGCTCGATGCTGCCCGCCTTCACCCAAGTGTTCGCCATCGCCCGCAGTATAGAGAGGTCCCTGGGGGGTGTCAAGAAACAGGGCCGGGCCGTACCCCTATTCCTTCACCCGCCGGAGTTTGTTCACCCGGCCGGATTTGTTCCAGTCTTCGACATACAGATCGCCCTTCGAATCCCAGCAGGCCCCGTGGGGGGCGGTGAACTCTCCGTCCTTCCAGTCTTCCGGCGCGACGTTGAAGTTGCCGCGCTTCTTCGGGTCCGAGTTCTCGCCGAGATGGGCAACCAGCTTGTTGTCCTTGTTCAGGATCGTAATGCGCCCCTGCAGATCGGGGATGATGAGGTCGCTGCCGAGCACATTGACCGTGCACGGGTTGCGCATGCCTTCGGTGGCCTCGCTGACGAACTTGCCGTCCAGACCGAAGACCTGGATCCGGTGATTCGAGCGGTCCGCGACGATCAGGAGCGGCGTCCCTCCGCGGAGGTCGAGGCAGATCCCGTGGGGGGTCGACAGCTTCCCCTTCTCGCGTTCGCTGCCGTCCCACGACCGGACATACTCGCCTTTGGCGGTCCACTGGTGGCACCAGCTCTTCCCATAGCCGTCGCCGACGTAGACGTCGCCAGTGGGACCGATGGCCACGCCGGTCGGCTTGTATTCGCCCTTGCTCTTGTACACGCCCGACATCTCGGGGTACGGAATGGTCAGCAGGACTTCGCCGTCGAGGGTGCATTTGACCACTTCACTGCGCCCGAGGTGGCAGAGCCACAGCACTTCCTTGCCGCCTTCGGTCGCGATCTTCATGCCGTGGGATCCGCCCTTGAACTCCTTGCCCCAGGACTTCACGAAAGTCCCGTCCGGCTCGAAGATCATCACCGCGTTCTCGGTGTCGGTGTTGAAGAACACGCGGTCCTTGGAGTCCACCTGGACGTTGCCATGGGTGCTGCCCACGTACTTCATGCCCTCGGGCAGCTTCGCCCACCCTTGGAGCCATTCGTACTTGTGGACCCCGTCGCCCAGGATGACTTTCGCCTGCTCGACGCGCTCGGCGAAGACCCGCTCGGGTAGCCACGCGGCCGCGGCGCCCGCGACGCCGAAGAGGCGGATCACTTCTCTGCGAGAGTAGCTTTTCACGCGACGTTCCTCCCCAAGTTCCGAATCGATGAACCCCTGCCCCCCCACATTACCCTAATGGGTGTGATCGGGTTGAGGATTTTTGATGTGGTCGATCTGTTCCCTCACGGCCGGGAGCCAGGACGATTCTGGAAAGCGCTTCGCGGCATCCTCCAGCGCTTCCAAGGCCGCCGCGTCCTGATTCAGCTGGTGAAGGACGAAGCCGAGCGCGAAGAGGGCATGGTCGGCCTCCTCGCTCGACGGAAAACGCCGGAGGGCCTGCCGAAGCAGCGCCGCGGACTCGGCGTGCTTCCGCTCCACGGCGAGCACCAGCCCTTCCGTCAGCAGCAGCCGATCGGCGGCCGTCACGGTCCCGCCCGGGTCCAGCTTCCGCGCGGCCTCCAGATGGGCGCGGGCGTCCAGATTCTTGCCCCGCATGACGCGGAGCCGCGCCAGCCGTTCGTGGCTCTTGGCCACCGCCGCCACCGCGGCCGGGCCTTCCGCCCTCCCGGCGGCGGCCTTTTGATAGCACTCGTCCGCCCGCCGGGGGCTGTCGGATCCTCGGTACGCCTCGGCCAGTGCGAACAGACGCCCGGGATCCTCCGGCGACTCTTGGAGCGCCTGACGGGCGGCCTTCACCGCGCCATACCCCGACTCGGCCTTCTCGAGAAAGCGGAGGAACACCTGCGGGCCGGCGTAGCCCCGGAGCTCGGACAGCACGTCGCCATCCCCATCCATCACGCACGTGGCCAGAACCCCGCGGCTCCCGATGGCGGCCTCGAAGAGCTCCGGCTTCGTCTCGACATCCAAGCGAACGCCGATGAACTTCTCCCGGAGGACTCGGATGACCTCCGCCTGACCGAACGTGTCCTCGTCCATCGCCCGGCAGATCGGCCGCCCGGTCATGAAGAAGTGCAGCACCATCGGTCTCCCCTTCTGGCGGGCTTCGACGCGCGCCGCGTCGTAGTCCATCCGCCAGTCGACTCCGGACTGCGCCAGGAAGGCCAGAAGAGCAAGCACGGCGACGATTATCCCGGGACGTTCCTCAATAGGCAAGGGGCACCGGCCCGACGCCTTTCGCCGGGAACGAAACACTGGTCTTCCGGCGGCGTACTTATAGGATGTCCGCACGTCCCGCGGACCCCGAACCCCAAGGAGCCCCGATGAAGAACCTGCTGATGGGCCTCGGCGCCGCCGCCGGCCTCGCGTTGATGGCCGTGGCCGCGCTCACGGTCGAAACCCCGGCCCGCCGCGGAGGCGACTTCGGAAAGGTATCCGAGGACATGGTCGCCGCCGCGACCGGATTCTGGAAGAGCCTGACGCCGGAACAGCAGGCCAAGGCCCATTTCGAGTTCAAAGACGAGGAGCGCCTGAATTGGCACTTCATCCCTCGGGAGCGCAAGGGCCTCCCCATCAAGGAGATGACGGCGGATCAGAAGAAGCTGGCCATGGCCCTGCTGTCGACGGCGCTCAGTTCCAAAGGCCTCGAGAAGGCCACGACGATCATGAGCATCGAGCAGATCCTGGCGGAAATGGAAGGCCCCAGCCGCAAATTCCCCCGCGATCCCGAGCTGTACTTCTTCTCGATCTTCGGGACGCCGGATTTGAAGGGCGTCTGGGGCTGGCGCGTGGAAGGCCACCACGTCTCGTTCAACCTCACGCTCGCGGATGGAAAGGCGATCACCGCCGCCCCCGCCTTCCTGGGCAGCAATCCCGGCGAGGTCAAGAACGGGCCCCGGAAAGGACTCCGCGTGCTGGGGAACGACGAGGAAATGGGCCGCTCCATCGTGAAATCCATGAGCGACGAACAGAAGGCGGTGGCCATCTTCACCAAGGAGGCGCCGAAGGAAGTGATCTTGGTCCCCAAGGAGAAGATCCGTCTGCTCGATCCGGTCGGCGTCTCTTGGGCGAAACTGGACGAGAAGCAGCAGGAAGCCGTCTGGACGCTCATCCAGGAATACGCCGGTCGGCTGCGAGGGGAGCTGGCCGACCGGGATCTCGCCAAGATCGCCCAGGCCGGCAAGGACAAGATCACGTTCGGATGGGCCGGCGGCCTGGAGCGCGGCGAGCCGCATTACTACCGCGTCCAGGGTCCCACGTTCATCATCGAATACGACAACGTCCAGAACGGGGCCAACCACGTCCACTCGGTCTGGCATGATCCGTCGAGCAACTTCGGCGAGGACATCCTCCGTGCCCATCACGAGGCCGAGCACAACAAATAGATCGATGCTCTCCCTGGCGCTGCCGCGTGTCCAGCGCGGGGTGCCGGTGCCGGCGGGGGCCGATCCCGGCAGGCCGCTTCGGAGCATCCGGACGGACGATCGCAAGGACGTCCCAGCCCGGTGGGCAGCGACCTGGATCCTCCGGATCCCGGGACCCGTACCGGTCGAGAGGTCCTTCGTCGCCGAGCCCGCGACGATCCCTTTCAGCGTTGCCACGTAACTACCGTTGACGCTTCCCTCGCCGACGCGGTACCATACGATCAAGATGGCGCTGGAAGCACTCACCCGCTATCTGGAGAGGGTCGCCGGCCGGGCGGGATGGCAACAGATCGTCGAGCACGCCTGGGGAGACACTCCGCTCACCAACGGCCACCACGAGGTCGTCACCGCGTACCATCCGACGCTGACCCTGGGCGAGCTTCAGCATGTCTACCGGACGATGATCGTGTCCCGGAAGCTGGACGACCGGGAACTCATGCTTCAGCGACAGGGTCAGGCCTGGTTTTCGGCCTCTTGCGCGGGAAAGGAAGCCGCCCTCTGCGCCGCAGGCCTGGTGCTTCGTCCTACCGACCCCCTGTGGGGCTACTATCGCGACCGCGCGCTCATCCTCATGCGCGGCATGACGATGCGCGAGATGATCATGGCCTCCGTAGCCTCCGCCGGCGATCCCTCCTCCGGCGGGCGGCAGATGCCGGAGCACTGGAGCGACCCTTCCCGGGCTATCTGTCCCTACTTGAGCCCCGTCGGGGCGAACGTCATTCCTGCTGCCGGCCTGGCTGAAGCCGTCCAGCTCACCAACAAACTGATCTCGGGCAAGGGACGCTTCCCGGGAGATTCCGTCGTCTACACGGCGACCGGGGACGGGACGACGGCCGAGGGGGAAGTTTACGAAGGGCTTCGCGCCGCGATCAACTCCCGCGCCCCCCTCCTCTACCATCTCATGGACGACGGCTTCGGAATTTCCGTGCCGGTCAGCGAGCAGGTTCCCGGCGGAGACGTGGGCACCCTCTTCCGCTCGTGGCCCGGCCTGACCTACTTCAAGATCGACGGCACGGATTTCCGTCAATCGTACGACACGTTTCGAAAGGCGGCGGACCTCTGCCGCTCCGGTCGCGGTCCCGTGCTCGTTCATTCGAAGCTCCTGCGTCTCTACAGCCACTCGTCGACCGACGACATGCGCAAGTACCGGCCGCGGGAGGACTGCACCGTCGAGGCGGAGGAGCGCGACCCATTGGTCCGCTTTGCCCGGGAAATCGTCGAGTACGGCATCGCCTCGCCCGGCGAATTGCAGGAAACGAACCAGGCCGTGGACGCCGAAATCCTCCAGGCCGTCGACGACGTGCTGATCTTGCCCAAGACCGACGTCTCGAGGTTCATGTCGACCATCTATGCCTACGATCCGCCGAAGGCCCAGGCCGCCTACGCGGCGGCGTCCAGCGGCCGCACGAGCGCCAACGCGGGGAAGGCGACCGTCATGGCCGACGCCATCAACCTCTGCCTGGGAGAGCTGATGGAGGTCCTTCCCGAGGTCGTCATGTGGGGCGAGGACGTCGCCGATCTTTCTCGGGAACATTTCGGCCGTGCGGAGCTGGAAGGCAAGGGCGGCGTCTTCGGGTTGACCAAGGGGCTGCAGCGCCGCTTCGGCCCCGACCGGGTCAGCAACTCCCCGATCGCCGAAGCCTCCATCGTCGGGCGAGCGTCCGGCTGGGCCCTCCAGGGGTTCCTCCCGATCGTCGAGGTCCAGTTCCGCGACTATCTGAATCCGGCATGGCAGCAGCTCGTCGACCAGGTGGCGACGATGCGATGGCGCTCGGACGGCAAGTATTCCAATCCCCTGGTGATCCGGATGGCCTACGGGGGTTATCTCGGCGGTGCCGGCGCGATCTGGCACAGCGAGTCGGCCAACGGCCCGATCCTTCACTACCCGGGAGTCCGCGTCTGCGTCCCCTCCAACGCGGAGGATGCCGTCGGCCTCCTGCGCGCGGCGACCTTCTGCGGCGACCCGGTGGCCTATTGCGAATCGAAGTCCCGCTACCGGTTCCGGGACGAATTCATGGATCGGAAATATCCCGACTGGGACTACGTGCTGTGGCCCGGCACCTCCCGCCAGTATGGGACCGGGAAGGATCTCGCCATCCTGACGTACGGGACCTCGACCACGCTGTGCTTTCGCGTCATGCAGATGCTGGAGGCCGACGGCATTCGCGCGCGGATGCTGGACCTGTTCTGGTTGAATCCCCTCGATCAGAACGCCATCCGCGGCGCCGCCGACGAGTGCGGGCTGGTGCTCGTGGTCGATGAGGACCGCCGCACCTGCGGGGCCGGGTCGGCGATCGCCGACGTGATCTACAAAGACCGCGGGCTTCGACGCAAAACGGACGTGGAACGGGTCGCGACGCGGGACTGCCGCGTCAGCTACGGGCCCGTCGGGGAGCGGGCTATCCTGCCCCAGGCCGATGAGATCTTTCGGGCCGCAAGGGACCTCGTGAAGTCCCGCCGCTCCTAGCCGCCGCTAGTTCCAGATCTTCAGGCCGGGCAAGGTCCGGCCGTCCGCGTCCAGGATCCGCAGCAGGAACTCGAAGGCACCGCCGTGATTCTCCACTTTCACCAGGACCCGGTGGACCCCTGGCCTCAGGGGAACGGCATAGCGGTCCTCATCGACCCGGAGATAGCGCTTCTTATGGACTTTCCCCACGAGCGCGCCGTCCACCCAGAGGGCGCCTCCATCGTCGCTGCCCAGCCGGAAGTCCGCCGCGACGGTCTCTGCGGTCTGGACAAGGCAGGCCGCGTACGCGACCACGTTGTCCTTCGGCTTCTTGATCTTGAGATGGCTCACCCGGAAGAAGTCCACTCGGGCTTCCGGAGACTCGTGGGCGGCCCACTTCAGCTTGCCCACCGCCAGATCGGGGGCCGGATCGTGGGTCGATTCGGAATTCAGGAAGTCGACGTCGATCCCTTGATCGTTATCGTTCGGAAAGACGCCCAAGACAAGCCAGTGGCGAATGAACCCCTGCTCATCTTCCCCGAACGGCCCCGCATGCTTGGCCATCGGCGACTCTTGCCGTTCCTGTTGATACTCCGCGAGTCGACGGTCCACCTCGGAGGCGCGTGGACCCGCCAGGTCGCGGGCGGCCTTGAGCCGCCGCACCACCTCGTCGAATCTGGCGTAGCGGGGGTCGTCGTCGATCAGCTTGCGGATCGAGTCGAGCTCCCGCGTCAGCTGGGAGACCTGCCCCTGGGCCCGCTTTTGATCCCGGGCCGCCGTTTCGATCTCGCGGAAGCGCTTCTCCTGCGGCGACCCCCGGAACCTGGCGCTGAGTTCTTCGCAGCGGCTCAGGATCTTGTCCGGCGGGGCCAGGGACGCCAAGGTTTCAAGCTCGCTCAGAAGCCGCGAGGCGTCGGCCGTTGCGGGAGGGGGGCGGACCGGCTCGACCCTCGTTTTTTCAACGACCGGCGGGGGAGGCGATCCGCCGTTCATGAAGACGACGCCCAGGATCAGGAGGCCCGCCACCGCGACGGCCAAGCCGATCATCGCGGATTTCGGAGCGACGGGTCGGGCGGACTCGCGCCGGCTCGTCCCCACGTTGATCCGCGCGTGCTTGGCGGAGGACCCTTGCTTGCGCGGGCCGGACGCCGCTATCGGATCCTTGTCGGGAGGCTTGCACTCGACGCACCAGGGGCGGTTGTCGAGGGTCCGGGCGAGGCCCCGGTCGAAATCGTCGCCGCGGAGTACCTTGCCGCAGCCCCCGCAATAGACGATCTCCATGAGCTTCTTATTTCCTTTCGCCCAAGGAATACAACTCCTGAGCGGCCTACCCCGGTGCCTAGAACAGATCCTTCAGGCTTTTTTCGACGGCGACCGGAGGCTGCTCGGAACGGCTCGCCTCGTCCACGCGCCTCATGGCCTCCATCAGGAGCGGCATGGTGGGAGACGTGATGTTCGGGGCCCCGTTCAAGGGAGAGGAGAGGAAGGCGAAGGACGCGCTGCGCCATGAAGCCAGATGATAGAACGCTTCGTCGCCGGCGAAGTTGCCGACCCTGGCAAAACGCACCTCTCCGCTCTCCAGCCCGATACTTCCCTTCCTGCCGCCGAGTTCCAGCTCCAGATGACCCGTCTTCCGGCCGACCTGCAGCAGCTGCAGCACGTCGGCGAAGGACATGGAATTCAGGCTGCCCGCGAATTCCGTGGACTGCCGGACCGGGGGCTTGTTCAGGATCCGGGAGCGGCGCGCCACCAGGCTGCTGAGGTACTGGCTCATGCGAGGCTGGTGGCTGACCAGCTCCGCCAGCTTTTGCCGCGGAAGGGCGATGACTTGCGCCATCGAATGGGCCCGGGCCGTCACCGGAGACGGCTCGCCGGACATGAAGGCCAACTCTCCGAACGCCTCCCCTTCCCGGGAGATTTCCGTCGAGCTCCCGTCGTGGGGAATCAGCTCCACGTCGCCCAGGGTCACCACGTAGAGCGAGTCGACCGGATCCCCCGCACGGTAGACGACCGCCCCCGCGTCGTACATGGTGCGGCTGGAGAGCTGGAGGAATTCCTTCATCAGATGAGAGGGAAGCTGCATCAGGAACGGAAGCTCCGCCTCCGCCTCCGCGGTGGAGACGATGGATTTCAGGAATTGGGACGCTTCCTGGGCTTTCTTCGCCTTGAGGCCGCTTTCGATCGCCTGGATCTTCTGCTTGGCGTCCCCGTCGCGAAACGGCCGCTCCAGCATCAGGGTCGCCCCGTGACGGATGGAATCCGCCGCGATCATCCGTTGATTGGCGTTGATGCAGAGCAGAACCGGGATCTTCTTCTGAGGGCAGTCGTTCTTGAGCCGGTCGAGGAAGGCGTGGTTCTCCATCCCGGCCATGTCGAAGTCGGCGATGATGTAGTCGAAATCGAACTTGGCCGCCTTGAGATACGCGATCGCTTCGATGGCGTCGCCGGCCTCCTGGATATCGCCCGGGGCATGACCCAGACTTTCCAGGATGGTCCGGAACACCCGGCGCATGGTCCGGGAATCGTCAGCGATGAGGATCTTCATTGCCCTTCTCTGGGCCGGGAATCAGCCACAAACCCATTATACATGGGGGCCATCAGTTTCACAGCCCTTGCCCCGTATTTTCCCCTCTAGCGGCGCCAGCGGTTCGATTGATATCCAACCCGGCCGTCCATCAACGTCGCCAGGACCTCCGTCGAGAGGACCGCTTCCGGCGAACAAGCCAGCCAGTCGTCGGACAGCACCACCATGTCCGCCGGACGTCCCGGACTCAGCACCCCGGACTCCATGAATCCGGCGTACGCGGCGCCGGAGGTCATCCCCGCCAAGGCTTCTTCCGGGCTCAAACACTGCTCCAGCCTCCAACCGTCCCGGGTGACCGCGCAGGTGTACGTCCATCGAGGGTCCAGCCGGTCCACCGGGGCATCCGTCCCTAAAGCCAGCCGCCCCAGGGATTTCCACGCATAGCACCCTTCATATCGGCCAGGACCGAGCCGTCTTTCAATCATATTCCGGTCCGCCACGCAATGGGAGGGTTGCACCGAGGCGATCCAGCGGGCGAACCGGGGCAGATCCGAGGGATGGACATGCTGCGCGTGTTCGATCCGCCACCGGGCCTCCGGCGGCGGGTTGACCCGTTCGTAGACGTTCAGGAGTTCGTGATTCGCCCGGTCGCCGATGGCGTGGGCGCAGACCTGCCAGCCGGTTTCCAGGGCCGCCCGGCAGACGCGCTCCGCGTCCCGGGGATCCAGCGTCGAGAGCCCCGTCGAGTCCGTTCCGCAGTACGGCTCCGACATCCACGCCGTCGACGAGCCCAGCGACCCGTCCATGAAGAGCTTGATGGCCCGGACGGAAAGCCGTCCGGACGTGGGTTTCCTCGAGCGCATGAGATCGATCAGGCGGTCCGGATCCGGGTGCCAGACCATCGCGTGCACCCGGAGCCGCAGGGACTTCCCTTCGTCCAGCGAGACCAGGAGCCGGAGATAGTCCTCGTCCACCATCGCATCGTGGATGCCCGTGATCCCCGCCTGGATCGCGTCCCGCTGGGCCGCCAGGAACGCGGCCGCCGGGGCCTCCTCCGGAACCAGGCGGGAAATCAGCCCTTGGGCGTTCTCGAGGAAGACGCCCCGCTCCCGCAGCACGGTCCCTCCCGGCGGAAGAACGCTCAGATCCGCCATCGCCATCGCCCGCCCGTTGGCCAGACCCGAATGGGCGTCCTTGCGGACCAGCCAGACCGGATGATCCGGCGTCGCCGCCGACAACTTCGAGTGGTGCGGATGGCCGTCGAGTTCATAGCCCGACCCCGTGATCCAGGACCCCTTCGGGGCCTGCTTCGCGCGCTCGACCACCCGTTCGATCAGCACGTCATAGTCGGCGACCCCGCTCAGATCCAGCTCGCGCTGTCGGCGGCCGTAGTTCAGCAGGTGGACGTGGGCGTCGATGATTCCGGGAATCACCGTCTTCCCCTCCAGGTCGAGCACCCGGCGGGCGGGCGGGGCCTCGTCGAGGGACTCGATCAATCCCTTGGCGCACGCGACGGATCGGGCCCGGGGCCGCTCCGGATCCATCGTCCGGATGTTCCCATTCAGGAGCAGGAGATCGGTCATGGGGACGGCGACGCCGGCGGCGACGGAGGAACCGGCATCTGGATCACGCTCAACTCCGCGGATGCCGCGTACTCGTCGTTGATGTACAGCTGGAATTGGTACTTCCCCGGCTTCTCGAGCGGGAGCATGTGGGTGGGGAGGCCGACCTCGATTGCCTGAGCCGGATCCTTGACCTCCATCTCGATCCCTTCGAACAAGCCGACCCGGCGGTCGGAGGCGTCCCGGAACTCCACCCGCATCCGGTACCGGCCGTGCGCGTCGGTCACGCGGAGATACAGCGCCACGGTCGGATGGACGACGGGGAACGAGGGCGCCATGACACGGTCGAACACGCCGATGATCGACCACTTGCCGGTCAGGCGGTCTTGGATGACCGCGTCGGCGATGATGAACGACTTGACGATGGGAGGACGAGCCACCGGTGCATCATATCATGTCGTCGAAAGATCGTTGAAGCTCCGCTGCGTTTGACTACGATGGGGAGATGAACTCGCTCGCCTCCCTCGCCGCCCTTCTTCTTCTCCTCGGCGCCGGCGTCCAGGACTCCGGGGAGGCCCGGGAGTTCAAAAGCGCGGCCGGCAAGAAACTCCTCTACCGGCTCTTCAAACCCGCGGGCTTCGACGAGAAGCAGAAGTATCCCCTCGTCCTCTTTCTCCACGGAGCCGGCGAGCGCGGCGACGACAACCAGTCGCAGACGAAGAACGGCGTCCGCTTCTTCCTCCAAAACCAGCCGAAATTTCCGTGCTTCCTGGCGGCACCCCAGTGTCCCGCCAAGTTCCAATGGGTCGACACGCCCTGGGGCAATCTGAAGCACACGATGCCGGCCCAGCCGACCGAGCCGATGCAGTCGACCGTCGAGCTCCTGGCCGCCCTCCAGAAGGAGTTTCCGGCCATCGACGCCAAGCGCGTCTACGTGACGGGGTTGTCGATGGGGGGCTTCGGGACCTGGGACCTGGTCTCCCGGTGGCCCAAGAGGTTCGCCGCGGCCGTCCCCATCTGCGGCGGGGCCGACGAAGCCCAGGCTCCCGCGATCGCGAAAGTGCCCGTCTGGGTCTTTCATGGGGGAGCGGACGACGTCGTGAAGACGATTCGCTCCCGGAACATCGTGGCGGCTCTGAAGGCGGCCGGCGGCAACCCCAAGTACACCGAGTATCCGGGCGTGGGCCACGGGTCCTGGGATCAGGCCTACGGCGAACCCGAGCTCTTCCCGTGGCTCTTCAGCCAGAAGCTCCCTTGAGCCGACATATCGACAGATGAAAGCCGTTCGTGTTTCCAAGCCGGGCGGGATTGAGGCCCTGGAGGTCGTCGACATTCCCGAGCCGACGCCCGGCCCCGGGGAACTGACCCTCGACGTTCGATCGGCCTCGGTCAACCACCTGGATCTGTGGGTGCGAAAGGGACTGCCCGGCCTGAAGTACCCGATCCTCCTGGGGAGCGACGCGGCGGGCGTGATCCGCGAGACCGGCCGCTCCGCCCTCCTTTCGCCCTCGACCAGCTGCGGCGTCTGCGAGTTTTGCGCCTCCGGCAGCAAGTCCCTCTGCCTCAAGTACGCCATCTTTGGCGAGCACCGCGACGGAGCGCAGGCCCAGACGATCTGCGTCCCTGCCGAGAATCTGATCCCCATCCCCTCCTCGCTGTCGTTCGACGATGCCGCCGCGGCGCCCTTGGTCTATCTCACCGCCTGGCGGATGATGATCACCCGGGGGCGACTCGCGCCCTCCGAGGATATCCTGATCTGGAGCGCCGGCGCGGGCGTCGGAGTCGCCTGCCTCCAGCTCGCCCGGTTGACCGGAGCCCGGGTGATCGCGACCGCATCGACGGACGAGAAGTGCGCGAAGCTTCGCGATATCGGGGCCCATTTCGTCCTGAACCACAACCGAGAAGACGTGGTCCGACGCGTCAAGGAGCTGACCGGCAAACGCGGGGTCGATCTGGTCGTGGACTACATCGGGAAGGACACCTGGGGCCGCAGCATCCAGGTGGTTCGGCGCGGCGGCCGCATCGTCACCTGCGGCGCCACTTCCGGGTACGATCCCGCCGAAGATCTGAGGCAGATCTTCTACCGCCAGATCGAGATCATCGGGTGCACGATGGGAAACAACAAGGAACTTCACGACGCCCTCCGGCCGATCTTCGAGGGCCGCATCCGCCCCATCATCGATTCCGTCCTGCCGCTTGGCGAGGTGGCGGCGGCGCATCAGCGTATTGAACAACGCGCGGCGTTTGGTAAGATCATCTTGAAACCATGACCGACTACAAGAACGAGTACCAGAAGTACGCCGACGACGCCGTCCGCTCCCGGGCGAGGGAGGAAGGCTTCGGAAGGCTCCGGTTCAGCCTCTTCTGGGGGGTCGCGGGGCCGCTCGCCTGCTTCCTCGTTCATCTTTTGAAGTTCGACCTTCAGCACTGGATGTCGCTGGCCATCGTCGGCACCGCCCCGCTGGCGATTCTTCTGCTCGTGGTGAATTTCATCCGCCTGCCCAACGACGCGAAGGCCTCCCCCCCCGCGCTCCTCATCTCCCTGATGACGCTTCTTGGCGCCGGGGCGACCCTCGCCCTGTCCAAGGTCTGGGAGATCTGGAAGTAACTCGTCCCGGGGCCCCATCCGATTTCCCCTCCGGCCCGCCCGGCCGTGTCGTAAAATAGGTGTGGTGGTCCGGGTAACCCGGAGGCGCACATGATCCGGATGGAGCCGAACGTCGTCCTGAAGTACTTCGATCCCGTCGACGCCTTCGTCAAAATCCGCCATTTTACCGCCGACGAAACCAGCCAGTTGCTCCGAACCGCCCGGATCACCGACCGACGCAGCTACGTGGGCCTCGTCGTCAATGCCTGCGTCCTGGCCCTCACCGAACGCCATCACGAGTACATCGAAGACCTCTACCAGCTCTGCATCGAGGTCAATCCGCCGCTCGAGATTCACCGGGTCACGATCGAAGCCGCGGATCCCCTGAGCCAGATCCATCTGCTCGACCAAACTCCGCCCCCCCGCGATTTCCAGCAACTCCACGACATGGAGGCCGCTTTGCGTCGCCTGGTGGTCGGGCAGGAGACCGCGATCAACAGCGTTTCCCGCGCGGTGAAGAAGGCCATGACCGGCTTGCGCGATCCCGCCAGGCCGATCGCGACGTTCTTCTTCGTGGGACAGACCGGCGTGGGCAAGACCGAGCTGGCGAAGGCCCTGACGCTCTACCTGTTCCAGGATCCCGCCCGCATGCTCCGGGTGGACGGGTCCGAGTACGCCCTTCCCCACGAATATGCCAAGCTCATCGGAGCCCCGCCGGGGTACATCGGCCACGACCAGCGCGGCATCCTCTCCGAGGCGGCCCGCATGGAAGGCCCGATCACCGTCCTCTTCGACGAGATCGAGAAGACCGACCCGAAAGTGCACAATCTCCTGCTCCAGGTCATGGACGAAGGGTTTCTCACCGACAACAAGGGGACGAGACTGTCGTTCGGCAACGCCATCCTGATCTTCACGTCCAACGTGGGCACGGAGGAGGCGGAAGCCCTCCGGCACCGCATCGGCTTCGGCGACCACGCTTCGCCGGACCGGCGCGAACTGATCGAGGAATTCTCCCGGGCTCTCAAGGCCAACTTCCGTCCCGAGTTCGTCAACCGCCTGACCGACGTGGTCTTCTTCAATCCCATCGGCCTCAAGGAATGCGAACGCATCGCCGAGATCTTCCTCGACCGGGTCCGCGAGCACGCGGCCGGCGTTCCGCTCCGTCTTCAGTTCGAGAAACCCGTGCCCCGCTGGCTTGCCGAGAAAAGCTTCCGTCCCGAATATGGCGCCCGAGAACTGCGCCGCACTGTCGAGCGGGAGGTGGAGGGGGCCCTGTCCGATCTCCTGATCGAAGGCCGAGTGGCCCGCGGAGACTCGGTCACCGTCAAGGTCACCCGGGACCGCCTTCATTTTCACCGGAACTAGCGACGCCTCGGACCGCTTGACTCCTTCCCCTGCCGGGGTATCCTAGGTCCAGAGGTGAACTATGGCGGCCCCCGGGAACTCGGCGGCGGTTGAAAAGGCGAAGTGGGACATCAAGCAGTGCCTCGAGCGCGTCCGGGGCGCCATCCGAATGAAAGTCCACCCCAAGGATCAGGGTCACCTTCTCGACGCCGTCGATCGGATCCAGGAAGAGGTGATGGGCTCCGCGAATCCCGACGCCGGAAAGCTCCAGGGCAACTTCCTTCGCGGGAAAGACCAGGCGCGCAAGTCCCTGAACAAGCGCCCCGCCGACATGGTCCAGATCCTGAACGAAATCGACGGCCTGTCCGACGAAGTGAACAAGCTGATGCAGGCGATGACGAAGACCTAATCGTCGGCCTCGAGGGCCTTCCTCACGTCCGCCCGAGACTCGAGTTCCCCCAACCGCTTCCGGATCTTCTCCCCCGGAGGCACCCACGCAAACTGGAAGGCCGCGGCCCGGCAGCGCAGGACCGCATCCTTGTACTTGCGCTCCGACATGGCGATTTCCACCTTCGCCAGCTCGATGATGGCGGTGCCCTCGATCGACTTAAGTTTGGTGCGGGCCAGGCGTGCGACCTCGGGGTTGTCCAGGAGGTCGATCAGCACGAGGGTCGCGTCCAGCCAGCGGCCCTGGCGCTGGAAGTCGTCGGCCGTCGTCAGGGTCCCCTTCGGATGGATTCTCGGACCGAGGGCCTCCAGGATCTCCCCGGGCCGGTCGCCGGCCTCCCGGAGGTCGACGTCATTGCCCGCCCGGCGCATCACCATCGCGGCCGCGAGGACCTGGACTCGGTCGGGATCGCCGGGGGCCACGAAAACCGCGCAGGGCGGCGCCTTCTTCGGGGGCGTGAAACCTCGAGGGCGTCGAAGGGCGCACGCGGCAAACAGCTCCGGGTGGTCCGTCGCCAGGGTCAGGGCGGCCCAGCCTCCCCGCACCAGCACGCGTTCCGGGTTGATTCGGTACCGGGACTTGAGATCCAGGAGGCATGCCAGCACGAAGGCCTCGTCCTTCCGCGAGCCCGGAACCAGCACGAACGCGCCGGGTTCGCGGGCGGGATCCTTCGGATTGCCGAGGTCGACGATCGCAGGCCAGGACATCCGGTCGCCGTAGTCCGCCGGTTTGACGACCTCATAGGACGACTGGTAGGCCTTCATCTCGACCGTGTCCTGGAGGCAGAGGAGCAGCGCGAGGATCATCATTAATCAAGACGCTCCCGGGCGTATAATCGTGCCATGGATCGACTCACGTGCGATCGCTGCGGCAACGGCCTGCTGCTGGACGCCCCCGTGCGGTATGAGGTACGCATCGAGGTTAAGTCGGCCTACGACCCGATGGAGCTGACCGAGGACGACCTGGCGAACGCCTCCGAGAACCTGAAGAAGGCGATCGACCAGGTCACGAGGCTTTCTCCCGACGAGGCGATGGACGAGGTCTACAAGGAATTCCGCTTCGATCTCTGCCGGACTTGCCAGAAGGCCTTCCTCAAGGCGCCGCTCGGCGCCCCCCGGTCCGCGTAAAGTCTGGCGGGCCCGCCGGTCCTATGGTACCCTCTGCCGGCCTAAAGGAGACTCCCCCGTGAAACAGCTCGTCCTCATCCGCCATGGCGAAAGCAACTGGAACAAGGAGAACCGCTTTACCGGCTGGGTGGACGTCGGGCTCAGCGACAAGGGCCTCCAGGAAGCGAAGGCCGCCGGGGTGGCGCTGAAGGCCGCAGGCTTTGCGTTCGACCTGGCGTTCACGTCGGTGCTTCGCCGGGCCATCACGACGCTTTGGAACGTGCTCGACCAGATGGAATTGCAGTGGATCCCGGTCCAGAAGAGCTGGCGCCTCAATGAACGGCACTACGGCGCCCTCCAGGGGCTGAACAAGGCCGAGACGGCGGCCAAACACGGCGACGAGCAGGTGAAGATCTGGCGGCGGAGCTTCGACGTGGCGCCCCCGCCGCTGGAGACGTGGGACTCGGCGTGGCCCGGAAATGACGCGCGGTATAAAGCAGGGGAGATGCCGAAGACCGAGTCGCTGAAGGACACGATCGCGCGTTCCCTGCCCTACTGGCACTCGCGGATCGGGCCGGCCCTGAAGACGGGCAATCGCGTGATCATCGCCGCGCACGGCAACACCCTGCGCGCGCTGATCAAGCATCTCGACCAAATCTCGGACAAGGACATCGTCGACCTGGAACTGCCTACGGGGGCTCCGATCTACTACGAGCTTCACGACGATCTGACCCCCGCCAAGCCCCGGCAGCCGATCCGGTAGGCGGCCCCCCTCCCGGGCCGCCGTATCGGCGCGACCTACTTGGCGCCGGCGAAGACCGCGCGAGAGCCCAGCTCCTCCTCGATCCGGAGCAGCTGGTTGTACTTCGCGATGCGGTCCGTGCGGCTCGCCGAGCCCGTCTTGATCATCCCCGTGTTCAGCGCCACCGCCAGGTCGGCGATCGTGCTGTCCTCCGTTTCGCCCGAGCGGTGGGACATCATCGAGCCGTACTTCGCCTCCTGGGCCATCTGCACCGCGCTGATCGTCTCGGTCAGCGTGCCGATCTGGTTGACCTTGATGAGAATCGCGTTCGCGAGGCCTTCCTTGATTCCCTTCCGGAGGATCTCGGTGTTCGTCACGAAGAGATCGTCGCCGACCAGCTGCGTCTTCTTCCCCAGACGCGCGGTCAGCTTCTTCCACCCGTCCCAGTCGTTTTCGCCCAGGCCGTCCTCGATGGAGATGATGGGATACTTCGCGCACATCTTCTCGTACAGCGTCCCCATCTCGTCGCTGGTCTTGACCGACTTGTCGGACTTCTTGAACACATACGTTCCTTCGTTCCACAGCTCGCTCGCCGCCACGTCGAGCGCCAGCAGGATCTTTCCCGCATAGCCCGCCTTCTCGACCGCCTCCATCAGGGTATCCAGGACCTCGTCGATCGACTTCAGGTTCGGCGCGAATCCGCCTTCGTCCCCGACGTTCGTCGAATATCCCTTCTTCTTCAGGATCGCCTTGAGGGTATGGAACGTCTCGATCCCCGCCCGAAGCGCCTCCTTGAAACTCCCGAACTTCTTGGGAACAATCATGAACTCCTGGAAGTCCACGGTATTGTCGGCGTGGGCGCCGCCGTTGACGACGTTCATGAAGGGCACCGGCAGGGTGACCCCCTTGCCAAACGACAGATAGTCGTAGAGCGGTTTCTTCTGCGCCGCCGCCGCCGCCCGCGCGACGGCCATCGACACGCCCAGGATGGCATTCGCTCCCAGCTTGGATTTCGTGGGGGTCCCGTCCATCTCGATCATGACTTCGTCGAGGAACTTCTGGCCGGTCGCGTCCATGCCGATCAGTCGCGGGCCCAGCGTCTCGTTGACATTGCGCACGGCGTTCAGGACGCCCTTGCCCAGGTAGCGGCTTTTGTCGCCGTCGCGCAGCTCGATCGCCTCACGCTCGCCGGTGGAGGCGCCCGAGGGGACGATGGCGCGGCCCAGCGAGCCGCCGGCGACGACGTCGACTTCGACCGTGGGATTGCCGCGCGAGTCGATGACTTCGCGGGACTTGACCGACGTGATCTTCATGGAAATTCCTCCGGATCCTTCTGCGGGGGTGCAGGGAGGGCACCCTTTTAGCACGTCCCGTATAGGGAGACAACGTTTTTATTGCCGCGTGTTCCACCGGGAGTATAATCTCGCCTATGCGCTACCTCCTTCTCGCCGCCGGATTCTTGGCCGTCGCCGGATGCTCCTCGCCGGAGGCGTCTCACGACCAGATGATTCAGGACGTCTTCGCGACGGAATCGGCGCCCAGCGGTCCGAGCTCCGCCAAGGATGTCGAGCAGCTCGAAGCCTGGTCCGGTCAGGACATCGCCCTGGTCGGAAAGTTCGACCATCTCAACTTCAAGCACGGCGTCGTGATCCTGCAGAGCGGCCTGCGGGTCTACCTCCCCCACTTCGACCACTTCATGGAAGGCTACGACTGGTTCAAGTACGTCGGCCAGAAGGTCTGGGCCCGAGGCATCTTGCATACGTATACCAAGGACATTGAAGGGTACCGCGGTCCCAGCCTGGAGCTGAACGACTTCGCCGGCCCTTAGCCTGCAGCATGACCTTCCGGAAGATCGACTACCTCGAGTGGGCGCGCACCCACATGGGGCGCGTCAAGGTCGATCTGGCTAAATCGAACATCAAGGGCCTCACCAAGGAAGAGCTCGGGCTCTCGCTCGACGACCTCCAGATTTCCTCGCCGACCGACGACGGCGTCGTCGAGTTGCGCGACCTCCTGGCCAAACGCTACGGGGTGCCGCGCTCCGGCGTGCTCCTGACCTCCGGGGCCACGCAGGCCATCTTCCTCGCGTCTGCGGCCCTCGTCTCCGAAGGCGACCAGGTGCTCCTGGAATCCCCCAACTATGAACCCCTCTACCGGGCCCTCCAGGAACGGGGCGCCGAGATCAAGATGCTGGAGCGGCGTTTCGAGCGCGGCTGGCAGATCGAGCTCGAGGAGCTGGAGCGCCTGATCAGCCGCTCCACCCGGGCCATCGTGATGACCAACACGCACAATCCCAGCGGCGCCGCGACGAGCCCCGAAAAGATGCAGCAGATCGGCCAGATCGCCCGGGGCTACGGCGCCGCGGTCGTCGTCAGCGAAGTCTACCTGGACAATGCCTTTGCGCCGGGCCAGAAACCCGCCGTCACCCTGGGGTCCAATCTCGTCTCGATCGGCAGCCTCTCGAAGGTCTACGGGCTGGGCGGACTTCGCATCGGATGGATGGCCGGCCCCGAGGCGATCCTGAAGAAGGCGCGCGTCATCCTCGACTACATCGAGTGCGACCTCCCGGCTCCGAGCGAGTCGATCGCGCTGCTGGCCCTCCGCAAGGGGCCGGAACTCGTCCTCCGCTGCCAGCAGATCGCGATGCGGAATTTCAAGATCATCCGGGAGTGGGTCGAGAAGCGCGGCGACCTTCACTGGGTGGAACCTTCCGGCGGCACGGTCTGCATGATCAAGCTGCCCCACACGGTCGACGCCCAGAGCCTTGCCGGCCTGCTCCGGGAGAAGTTCAGCACGCTCGTCGTCCCGGGGGACTTCTTCTACATCCACGGATTCATCCGGGTCTCGGCCGGCATGGACGAGGACATCCTCCGACAGGGACTCCGGAACATCGGAAAGGCCATCGATCAGCTTCAAGCGGAAAGCGCCTAAGGAGAATCATGCACTTTATCGCAGGAGCCCCCAGGGGCGAGACGCTCGTCCGATTCACGTACGACGGAGAGCTCGGCGGACTGAAGGACGCGGCCAAGGCGAACAACTACTCCGGACGGGACCGTGAGCTGTTCGTCACCTATGAAGGCAAGCGCCGCCTCATCGTCGCCGGCCTCGGCAAGAAGGACAAGTTCACGACGGAAAAGCTCCGACGCGCCGCGGCGTCCGCCGCCCAGCGCGCCCGTTCCTTGGACCTTCCGGAGGTCTCCGTCCTCGTCCCCGGAGGCGACCGCGCGGAGAACACCCAGGCGATCGTGGAAGGGATCGCCCTCGCCCTCTACGAGTACAAGCGGTACAAGTCCCGCAACACCAAGCCTCTCCGGCTGAAGACCATCCGGGTCGACGGGGACGCGGACGCCGTGCGCCGCGGCGAGATCTATGCCCGGGCGACCTGTCTGGCTCGGGACCTGGTCAACGATCCGCCCAGCGTCTGCACCCCGCGGTACCTGGCCGACGCGGCCCGGCGGATCGCCACCAAGGGCGTCTCCATCCAGGTCTTCGACGAGAAGAAAATCGCCAAGTTGAAGATGGGAGGGCTCCAGGGAGTGGCGATCGGTTCGACCGAGCCCGCGCGCTTCGTCCACCTGACCTACCGGGCCCCCGGCGCGCGCAAGACGATCGCGATCGTCGGCAAGGGCATCACCTTCGACTCGGGAGGCCTCTGTCTCAAGCCCGCCGATGGCATGCTCAACATGAAGGACGACATGTCGGGCGCGGGAGCGGTCATCGGCATCCTCTCCGCGCTCGCCGACCTCAAACCTCGCGTGAACGTCCACGGCATTTTCGCCGCCACGGAGAACATGCCCGGCGGCTCGGCCTACAAGACTCGGGACGTGCTCCGGGCCATGAACGGCAAGACCATGGAGATCATCAACACGGATGCCGAAGGCCGCCTGATCCTGGCCGACGCGCTGTCCTACGCCTGCACCCTCAAGCCCACGGAAATCATCGATTTAGCGACGCTGACCGGCGCCTGCGTGGTCGCCCTGGGGCCCGAGATCTCCGCCCTTTTCACCGCGAGCGACAAGATCCAAAAGGGGCTCCTCGCCGCCTCCAAGGCCCAGGGCGAGAAGCTCTGGCCCCTGCCGCTTGAAAACGAGTACCTGGAGATGATCAAGAGCGATGTCGCGGATATGAAGAATTCCGGAGGACGCTGGGGCGGCGCGATCACGGCCGCGCTCTTCCTCCGCGAGTTCGTCGAGGAGGGAATCCCCTGGGCACACCTGGACATCGCGGGCCCGGCCCTGGTGGAGAATGACCGGCCCTACCGCCCCGCCGGGGGCACGGGGGTCATGGTTCGCACC